>CAEZYU010000015.1_pt1 | contig 27490 bp, 22 predicted proteins | sample 7265681 | NCBI WGS metagenome assembly CAEZYU01 (sample SAMEA6813940, study PRJEB35770) | freshwater metagenome | biome: Freshwater; feature: Freshwater reservoir; material: water | place: Czech Republic | collected 2017-04-14 | depth 30m m | reverse complement strand
TCGTTGTGTCGACTTCTACTGAAATCAGGCCATTCGTCAGGCCCCACGGACCAAGGCTCTGAACCTTGCTAGACGCAGCATGTGGCTCCCACAGCGCCCACCCAAAACCGGGTACCTGACCAGACATCGTCAGTACTCGAGATGATGCCTCGGGGTGATGCAATACGGTGCTGATGCGCAATCCCGGGTCGCGTTCGCAGCGTCGGCCGAGCTCACTCAGCGCATCGAGTGGACTGAGTGCAGTGGGAGTCTCTCCGCCGACTAACTCGCCCAACAAGTGAACCTCGAGAATAGCGCCAGAATCAGAACCCTCTGCTGCAGACTCGGGCCGCTCGATGAGCACAACCTGAGCTGTTTCGGGGTGTTCAAAGATGAGTTCGCGGGCAACAATCAATGGCGCATCCGCAGCCGTGCTGATGTGCAGTTCCTCGTGTGCTGCTCGCTCGGACAGAACCTGGAACCAAGACTGATCAGAGGTCTCGAATTCTTGCCCAGCGCTCCACGCTCCGGCTAGATCGCTCGCAGTCACGTCAATCTCAACGAGTTCTACTCGCTCTCGAGCACACGGATTGAGCAACAGAATTCCGCTCTTGTGTATCTGCGATGATGCCGACAGCACGGCCGACTGTGCAACTCCTTGGGCTGTGCGAATGGCCTCGGCATAGCGATGCAGCACTGCATCTACGACCTCGTCGTGGCTGCACGCGCAGATGGAGTCGTGGGCAGCGTTGCGAATGACTTCTAGCCAAGCCAAGTCCAAAAGTGGCTGCTCTCGGCTCGGATCAGCAGACCACAACGCGCAGAGGGGTTCCGCTAACCGTTCAAGGGTGCGCTCCGCAACTGCTGCTGCGATTTTGACGTCCACGCGATTTGAGGTGACCCCCATCAACAAGTTGGCCCGCGCGCCCGACCGCAATTCGCCGCGATGCGTAGGCAGATCTGTTGAAGGAGCTACTTGCAGGTACTCGCTGAGGGATCCGATCCGCAGGTCGTAGGTTTCTGGTTCTTCGCCATCTTCTCCAGTTCCAGCTCCATCGGGGGTAGAGCGAAGGGACTCTTGGGATTGGAACTCAGCCACCACCCGCGACAGGTGTGGGGGAGGGGCCTCGTGATCCATCCCTGCCATCCACAACACAGTTTGTCCCACTAACTCACCCTGAACCTCAGTGAACATTCTGATTCGCTCACGCAGTTGCGCTGCGTCGGCGGGCATGCCCGACCCGTTTCCGTAGCCGGCTGACAAGTACTCGGCCCGAACTGTGCTGCCATCGGGTGACTCCCAGAAAAAGGCCGGTCGATCAATCGAGAGCGGCACCCCACGCCAAACCACTGCATGTTCAAATCCAAACAGTCGGAGCAGCTGAGGCATGGCGGCAATGTGGCCAAACATGTCGGGCAAGTACCCAACGTGCATGGCTCCGCCGAATTCCTCTGCCCGCGCAATGCCGAGTTGCAAGTTTCGGATCAGAGTCTCGCCAGAGACTAAGAACTCATCCGGCAGAACGTACCAAGGCCCCATCGAGAGCCGTCCAGCAGTGCTGAGCTCGCCGATCAATTTGCGCTGTTGCGGGCGTACGGTGAGGTAGTCGTCTACAACGGCCATCTGACCATCGAGTTGGAAATGGTGAAACGCCTGGTCTGCTTCTAGTCGTGGCAGGAGCTCGTCGAGCATGGCAACGAGTCGGCCGCGAAAAGTGGGAAAGGGGTCATACCACTCTCGGTCCCAGTGTGTATGAGGTAACACGTGCACAGATCGAACCATGCATGCATCGTATGGTCAGTGATCGAGACGTGCAGAGTTGTTTGAGCAACTAACCTTGTTACGTGGCAAGACAGCGCAATCCTGGCCGAGCTGCTCCAACGCTTGCGCTAGAGAATCAATTCTTCTCGCAAGGATATGACGTCATCGTGGGGTTAGACGAGGTGGGGCGCGGAGCTTGGGCCGGGCCGCTGAGTGTGGGAGCAGCAGTGCTGAGTCGCGAACGCCGTGTGAACGGGGTACGTGATTCCAAGCAACTTTCGGAGGCCCGCAGGGAACTGCTCTTTGATCGCATTGCTGACTGGTGCATGACTTGGTCAGTCGGGCATGCGAGCCATCACGAATGCGACGAACTCGGGATGTCTGCAGCGCAACGTCTTGCTGCGCGCCGCGCTCTTGATGGGCTGAGCGTGACTCCAGACATGGTGCTCATGGACGGTAGTTGGGACTTTGTTGGCGGCGAACAGTTCCCGACCGACAGGACCCAAACGATTGTCAAAGGAGACACCACGGTCTTGTCGATTGCTGCTGCTTCGATTTTGGCGAAGGTGACTCGAGACAGAATGATGCGCGCTCAGGCCGAGAACTACCCTGGGTTCGATTTTGACCGTAACAAGGGATACCCCTGCCCCAAGCATCAGTGCGCTTTGCGTGGCTATGGGCCAACGCCTATTCACCGCCGATCTTGGGCGTTTATGGACTCGATTCCTTGGCTGGGAACTCGGATCCAACCGGCCTCGAACCTGCACACCACAGTTAGCTAATGCTTGCTAGAGTTTGCATGCAGTGACATACTGCTTCGGTTGGCGCTGCAGGCGAGAAGCAGTGATCAAGCAGTCACCGAGCAACTGCTCGAGAGGTGTTTCAGATGAGTGAAAACAGAACGCGCGGAATCCAGTTTGGTGCACCGCGTGCGTCCGAAGCTCCAGGCGGGACCGGCATTGAACCGCCAGTCCCAGAATGGGTCGATGTCTCTCAAACCCTTGAGCGATGGTTTGCCTTTGTTGACGTTTGCGGGTTCACCTCATACACCGAACGCCATGGAACCCCGGCTGCGCTTGCGGTTCTCACCCGGTTCCGCACCGCTGTGCGAGGGGTCACTGGCAGACGCGGTGTGCGCGTGCTGAAGTGGCTTGGAGACGGTGCAATGTTGGTAGGCGTTGAGCCCGGACCAGTGATTGCAGCAGTGTGCGAACTCGGACTTCGATTCGAGGAGGACAACTTCGATATTCACGCTGGAATCGCCGGCGGCCACGTGTTGCTGTTCGAGGGGGACGACTACATCGGCCCAGCTGCGAACCATGCTGCGCGACTGTGTGAGGCAGCCGAGTCCGGAGAAATCCTGGCGCTTGGCGTTGCCCCCCATCTGCCTGATTGGGTCAAGATTGTTCGAGAAACAGAGGTGCAGGCGCATGGACTTGGTCTGCTTACTCACGTGTCGCAACTCGAAGTCTTAGACCTAGAACTCGACCAGCAGGCCACCGGTTAGAACCACCGGTTTGGACCACCGGTTTGGACCACCGGGCAGGAGAGGATCCTGAGCCGAGTAGGTCAGGCTTCGGTGCGGTTCACTGCTAGGTCCTTAAAGGCAGTAGTGGAGTCGATGCCTGGGTCTTTGGGGAGTCCAAGAACCCGCTCAGCAACGATGTTCTTCATGATCTCGTCGGTGCCTCCGGCAACGCGCATGCCTGGAACTCCGCAGAGCATCTGTGAAAAGGCGTAGGCGCCCCACTCGCCGCCGTCAGCAGTAATGCGGGGGCCAAGAACAGCAGCGACCCATTCCGTAAACGCCGAGAGGTTGTTGGTGAGGGCAAGCTTTGCTGTTGACATTTCTGGTCCCGGGAGTTGCCCCGCCCGAATCTTGTCGAGGGCCCTCTGGTTGTTCCACTTGGCCACGGTGAAATTCACGTACAGACGGGTGGCCTGGTCCACCAACACGGCGTTGTCAGCGGCTCCAAAGTGCTCGAGCATGGCGTGTAGTCGCTGCGGGCTAAACAAACCGCCGCCCCCGCCCCCGCCGCCGCCAGCACCGATAGAGGAGCGCTCGTTCATCAGCGTGGTGAGAGCAACGCCCCAACCGCTGTTTACATCTCCGAGTCGGTGAGTGTCGGGGATGCGTACCTCATCAAAGAACACCTCATTGAAGGTGGCTCCACCGGTCATCTGCCGGAGTGGTCGAATCTCTACCCCGGGGGCGTGCATGTCTACAACGAAGACTGTCAAGCCTTTGTGCTTCGGCATATCTGGGTCCGTACGGCAGATGACTTCGCCAATCTCGGCCAAGTGCGCAGCAGATGTCCAGACCTTTTGTCCGCTCACAATCCACTCGTCACCGTCTCGGGTTGCTTTCATAGATACTGAAGCCAAGTCTGATCCTGCTCCAGGTTCAGAAAAGAGCTGACAGGCAACACGGTCGCCGCGGTACAGGTCCTTGAGGTAGAGGTCCTGAACCTCGGCAATACCATGGGCCAGGATTGTGGGGGCAACCATCCCGAGGCTGATCGTGAACACACCCATATTGGGTGTGAGGAACTGCGATTCGATGGAGTTGTACGCCCGTTCATACGCTGCGCCAAGTCCGCGGCCCCCGAACTTCTCTGGCCCGCCAATCCAGCCGAATCCGTGGTCGAATCGCTTGCGTCGCCACACTTTGGCACGTTCTGCCTGGGCAAATTCCGACTCGCGATCCATCTCGTCAAACATCGCAACATCGTCTGAGCCTTGGCCCCAAACAAACTCTTTGACTGGTGGCCGAGGCTCGGCGTTGGCCTCGAGAAATGCTCGGGCCTCAGCAGAGAATTCCTCAATTGTGATGCTGTCTTGCTGCGTGGCTGACATGAATCCCCTTGTACTTCAAAGCGTTGATGCGCGCAGTGCATGGCGTATCGATGTGTGCGGTGTTTGAGCTGAACCTAGTCGTTGGCCATCAGAGTCGATGGTGCGGTCAGGCGACGACAAAAACCTACTACCCCGGGCAAGGCTAACTTGGTCGGATGAGTCCTAGATCTGCAATGAGCGTTGGTGCCTTCTTGGTCTGGACCATCTTCGTCTGGGGCATCGTCCGAGTCCGCAACATCATGGGCGATGCCGATCTCAGCACCCCGGAACGCACCTGGCCGCTGATTCTGGCAGCAACCTTGTGGGTTCCCGCGGCGGTGCTGCTCGTTACGCTCTTGGTCACGCTGCTTCGCAAACGACCTTTTGCACAAGCCGCCACCATTGGCGTTGCTGTCTTAGGCGTCTGGACCACGCTGGTATGGATAGTGCGTGCGTTCGATATTGCCTTGGTGAGCAATCGCGAACTTCCCTTTATTGCAGTACACCTTGTGCTTGCGGTGATCTCGGTTGCCCTCGCAGTGATCGCTGCTCGCTCGTTACGCCCCGAGTTACAGAGCAATGTGCTGTGAACAAATTCAGCGTGGCAGGCGACACATTGACGTAACTCGCATTTGCACTGCAACTGCGAGATAATGAGGGTGTGGTGCAAACCACGATTTGTGTCATCCTCCCATTCACCCTTCCTCTCCCACGGATGACACAGATCGAGGGCCTTCCTTTCACTAGCGGTGATGGGGTCTAGTGCTTGGGCGGCCCTCTTTATAAGCCCTTCTCCGTCACTCCGGCCCTATCAGGCGTCTTGAACGGGAAGCACGCAGGCAGTGTCTAGGCCGAGAACGTGATTGAGCCGGCCAAAGGCCAGCCAAGAACCCAAACACATGCTGAGTTCGACAATTTCGGCATCGCTGTATTCGGCCTTCATGCGTGAGAAGAACTCTTGATCTAGACCGTGATGATCTAGTGCATAACGCTCGGCGTACTCCGCAGCGAGCTTGGCGCGAGCATCCAAATCCTCCGTCGTGCGCCAGTCGATAACTGCCTGATCGAAGGTTTCTTCAACTTTCTGACCGTCCATCTCGGTGCGCCAGTCCTGACAAAAAATGCACCCGTTGATCTGTGCCATTCTCAATCGCGCAGCCTCGAATTCACGAAGACCAAGTGTGGTGTCCTCGTAGACCTTCTGCGAGAAGTTGGCGGCAGCTGGTCCAATCCCGGGAACCATTTCTCCCCAGACATACATGATGGGATGCTTGCCCTCGGGTACGTCGATAATCATGAACTCTGCTCCTGTTGTTGCTGCTGAGTTTGAATCTCGGCAGTTCGTCCAAGGCGCCCCACTGCCGGACTGAGCGGCACATCAAATGCGTCGTAAACGCTAGGTGCTGCGTCTAGCAACCACGGAATCGCATTGACTAAACGCGCTGCAGCGGTTGCGTTGCCACCCGCAGCGCGGTTACCGCCTTCATCGGTGGCCTCAATGTTGACCTCAATTCGAGGGCGGCCCTCTAGAACCACCTTGTGCGCACCGGCACCACCATCTGGCGGGGAAGGCCAGTCGGGTGCAACTCCTGGGTCAATGCGTGTGATGTGTTCAATGATGATCAGGGGTTCGCCATCCACGATGCCTTGCACCTCGAACCGCAACCCGCCCTGAGTGCCCGCATCGAATGTTCCCATGGCGTTCGTCACGGTGTGCTCGAGCGGTACCCGGTCCACGGCTTCGCGAACCTCGTCAAGCGTAACTCCTAGTGCCCGAGCAATCATGCGAACCTGGCCTCCCCAGACCATGGTCGGCACCGTTGGTGCCACCATCGGTGGAACCTCATCCATGGGCTGGCCAAACCCCACTAGGTACCGCACGGCATCTGGCTGGTCATAGGTTGAGTAATCGAATATCTCTTGGCATCTGATCTGATCGATGGTGCTTGCTAAGCCCGTCATGAGTACCGGCAGAATGTCGTTGCCCCATCCGGGGTCGATGCCCGTCACCAGCAAAGATGCGCCACCGCTCTGTGCAATGTCCCGAAGCGGTTCGAGCAGTTCTGCTGGTGCGTTCCGCGGATCGTAAAGGGGGTAGACCGAAGGGGTCACCACAGTGACCCCTGCTGCAAGTGCGCGCTGAATATCAACAAGTGCATCGTCAGGGCGAATGTCTCCGGAGGCGGTGTAGACCAAAGCAGCAGGAGACCGATCGAGTACTGCTGCAACATCGTTACTAGCAGCAACCCCAAGCTGGTAGCCGAGTCCGGCAAGGTCGCCGGCATCTCTGCCTACTTTGTCGGGATTATTAACAATCACATCCACAAGTTCAAGGCCAGGGTGAGCAGCTACTGAGCGAATAGCAGCCCGCCCCATATTGCCAGTACCCCAAACAACGGTGGCTATGCGTGACTCATGCGAAGACATGCGGCGATAGTACTGCTCGGGATCTTCTCTGAGGAGTGCGGGCTGCGTTACGTCAGCTACTCGGGAGAGTTCAGCAAGTGTTGCGCAGACATCTCAAAGTACTCACGCATCCGATCTCGAAGGGTTTCTTGGAGCTCAAGATCTAAAGGAGTGCCCGACATCGTGGAATCTAGAGCCAGGAGCATTGCGTGGACCCAGTGGTCTCGTTCAGTCGCTCCGATGACATAGGGGGCATGTCGCATTCGCAGTCGCGGGTGGCCTCGTTGTTGGGAGTAGGTATCTGGCCCGCCCCAGTACTGGCCGAGGAAGAGCGCAAGCCGCTCGCGTGCAGGTTCCAAGTTCTGTTGATCGGGGTACAGGCGCAACAGCACATCATCGTGTGCAACGTGTTCATAAAAGTGCCGAACTAATTCGTCAAAGAACCCTTGGCCGCCGACTGCTTGATAGACCGTTATCTGCTGATCCTGTGTTGTGTCGGGCTCAGGGTTGTCATTCACCACACCATGGTGGCAGCGATCTGGTGTTCGGGCCAGATCACGAGCAGCGATGATGAGCCCGGCTGACTGTGGCACAGGCCGAGTTGAGCAGTACTCTCTAGGGTCTATGGGCCAGCCAGTAACTGTCATTGAGAAACCATCAAGCCAAGGTGGCGTTGTTCGATTTGAGATCAACCGCACGCTGACGGGTATGGGCCATGAGCGTTATCTGGCAGATCAGACCATCGAGGGCGATCGGCCTCCAGATGAGTTGGCCCGACGGTTATTTGCCAGAGGTGGAATCGAAGGAATTCACATCAATTCCAATCTGATTACGGTGACCCTTGAGCGAGGTGCCAACACAGAGGGACTTCTGCAGATCATCGGATCCTTGTACACCTTCTACGGGGAAGGTGTGGCCGTTCCCACGTATGCAGACTTTGGGTATGTAGAAGAGGAATAATCATTTGTAAGTATCGAACAAGTGTTCGATACTTGATTGATGCGTGTAGTCGACCCCAAAAAAAGCCCTGAGGCAATTGCTCACTTGCGCACAGCGCTAGCCCCGACACGTCCTGTTGTTCTCGCTGAGCAGCGGAGACTGCCACTAGTGCAAGCCTTTCAAGAGGTGTTTCCCGGGGGTGGATTGCAACGGGGCTCTATCGTGCATGTCAGCGGAGCAGTTGGAGCGACAGCTGTTGCATTGGCCATAGCGGCTGGGCCTACCCAAGCGGGTTCTTGGGCTGCTTGCGTAGGTGTCGACCAAATCGGATGGGCTGCTGCTGCCGAGATGGGAGTGCAGTTGCAGCGTGTAGCTGTTATTCAAACTCCTGCTTCTTCTTGGGCCACTGTAACTGCGGCATTGGTGGACTCATTCGATCTTGTGCTCTGTGGGTCACAACATGCGCCCTCGGCTCAAGAAGCGCGACGCCTCGCTGCTCGCGCTCGTGAACGTGGATCAGTAGTGATGCTCATCGGAGGAGAAACCCCAGGGCTCGCTCGCTCGGCTCGGCCGTGGCCCACTCTGGCCGATGTTGAGCTTTGTGTTGTACATGCCGAGTGGTTCGGAATCGGTCATGGATCTGGTCGTTTGCGTCAACGGCGCATCACGCTTGATGTGGGTGGCCGGCGCGGTATGAGCCGTTCGCAGCGGCTGGAGCTATGGCTTCCTGATGCATCGGGGTGCATAGTCAGAGCTGAGCGTGTTCAAGGATCGGCTTCTACAGAATTGACACCCGCTGTTGGGCTCATCGGTACGGGGCTCAGGGACGCGGGGTGAGATGTACAACTCAAGCAGTCCTCATTCTGCAAGCAGTCCTCATTCTGCAAGCAGCGCCGAACGAACGCTAGTTGTGCTGTGCGCTGATTGGCCGGCAGTAGCAACTGCGCGACCTGTTAAAAAACCGCTCGTGGTAGTACATGCCAACAGGGTGATCTCGGTGAACCAAGGTGCGCGAAGACAAGGTATTGCTCATGGGTTCACGGTGCGTGAAGCACAAGCACATTCTCCTGCAGTGGAAGTAGTGCAATACGACCAACAAAGAGATGCAAGGGCGTTCGAGTCGGTTCTTGCAGCAATCGAAGAATTCGTGCCCCGAGTTGAGGTCCTAGAACCTGGGCAGTGTGCCTTTCCGACTCTTGGTCCATCGGGGTACCACGGAGGGGACCGTGCTCTGGCACAGCTTGTGCTTACCCGTGTACAAACCGCGGTGCTACAAACCGTGGTGCAACAAACAGCGGTGCAACAAACAGCGATGCAACAAACCGCGATGCAACAAACCGCGATGCAACAAACCGCGGTAGGGCCTGCTTGCAGCGTGAGCGTGGGGGTGGGTGTGGCCGACGGACCTCAGGCTGCTCAGATTGCAGCAAAGGAATCGATTCTGCAGTCTCATCATTCGGGTTCTGAGGTTTCACAACCAGTAGTTGTGCAAACAGGAAAAACTGCCGAGTTTCTTTCCCCTCTACCGATCGAATCTCTTGGTGTGTCAACTTGCTCTACACAGGCATCACAATCTGCCGCAGCCGAGATGTTTGACGTAGCACGGCGTTTAGGGATCAGAACGGTGGGTCGCTTTGCAGCGCTTCCTAGCGCTGATGTGAATGCGCGGTTCGGCAATCTGGGTATGTCTGCGTATCGCTTGGCCACGGGCTTCGAGACAACACCGCTTAACCTTGCTGACCCGGCAATAGATTTTTCTGTAGAGGCCGCAATAGACCCACCTGCAGAGCGAGTCGATCGGGCTGCTTTTGTGGCGGTTGGGTTAGCCGAGCAGCTTCATGCCGAACTTGCCGGCCGTGGTCTTGGATGCTCGCGTGTGTTGGTAGTGGCAGAAACCGATGCAGGTGATCGTATCGAACGTCTTTGGCGCCACGAGGGTGCACTTTCAGCAGCAGATATCGCTCGACGTGTTCGCTGGCAGTTAGATGGTTGGTTGAGCACAGGTGCTTCTGTGCGACGTTGTTCCGGGGGTGTTCAACGACTGCAACTCATTCCAGATCAGGTGATTCCAGATACAGGCATGCAGCTTGGATTCTGGGGAGGCACACACAACGCAACCGAACGGGCTCTTCAAGCTTTAGCCCGAGTGCAAGCGTTGCTCGGGGTAGGTGCGGTGAAGTTGCCAGAACTGCGTGGCGGAAGGTCGCCTTCTGAGCAATATGAACTTGTGCCAATCGACGCAGTTGACATATCTGCTGATCAGTCTGCCGCTGCCGTTCCCAGTTCAGACAGGCGGCCCAGTTCGGCAGCGGGTCCGTGGCCCGGCCGACTACCTCTGCCTTCACCAACTGTGGTTTGGCCCCAGCCAGTAGAGGCAGAACTTATTGATGTTTCTGGTCGCAGTGTGGGGGTGAGCGGCCGGGGTGTGATGAGCACAGTGCCAGTTCATTACCGGGTGGGCCTAGGGGAGTGGCAAAAGATTCAACACTGGGCCGGGCCATGGTGTATCGAGCAACGTTGGTGGGATGCCATCGGTCATCGCCGTCGTGCTCGTCTACAGGTTGTATCGGGTGCCGCTGCTCACCTACTTACGCTTGAAGCTGGTCAGTGGTGGTTAGAGGCCACCTACGACTAAGTAGAAACAATCCCTGCAAACAATCCCTGCAAACAATCCCTGCAAACAATCCCTGCAAACAGTACTCACCCAGAGAAATCCTCAGGAAAGATGGGTTCTTCAGTGCCTGAGCGCCATTCCTGAGAAGAAACCTGAGAGACTGTTCCTGAGAGAATCTCATCGGTGAGATGATCTTGGGCTAACAGCATTCATAGGCAGAGACAAACAGTTGCGAAGGAGCGAAAATGACTACATCCGGTGCAGAGACAACGCCATCCTCGGGGCGAATTCTGCTCGTCGAAGATGAAGCAGCCCTCGCAGACGGTGTTGCAAGAGGTCTGCGAGCCGAAGGGTTTGAAGTAGAGATCACCTATGACGGACTGAGTGGCCTTGCGCGTGCCAGAGAGGACGATATCGATGCAATCGTGCTCGACATCATGCTTCCTGGCCTCAATGGCTACCGCGTCTGCCGGACTCTGAGAGAAGAGGGCATCGGAACTCCTATCTTGATGCTCACGGCAAAATCCGGTGAATACGATGAGGCCGAGGCGCTCGACACCGGTGCAGATGACTTTCTAACGAAACCGTTCTCTTATGTTGTGCTCGTAGCGCGAGTACGGGCATTGCTGCGCCGCTCTGCAGATGGCCGTGCGCAACCCATCGTGATCGATGATTTGATGCTGGATCCCCTCGCTCGCACCTGCCGTCGCGGGCAGACCGACATTCCACTCACCACCCGAGAGTACGAACTGTTGGAAGCTCTCATGCGCAAGCCGGGCCAGGTGGTTCCAAAGCAAACGCTGCTCGAGCATGTCTGGGGCGAAGACTTCGAAGGTGACCCCAATGTGGTCGAGGTGTACGTGGGCTACCTACGGCGCAAGATAGACCGGCCCTTTGACCGTCAAGATATAGAGACTGTTCGCGGTATCGGCTATCGGATCGGCGAAGGGGCAAGTGTCTAACTCCATGGGGGTTCAGCCGGCAGATCAGCTACGGGCATCTCGGTCCGAACCGGAGTCAGCCCAGCCTTACTCCCGTCCAAGAAAGCGTGAGCAGGTTCGCCTGAGACTCACCCTGATGGTGCTTTTGGTTGTTGGGGTGGCGCTCGCAGCGGGCGGGATTGTGCTTCGCGGGTGGGTCCAAGCCACGCTCACTAGTGACTTGCGCTCACGGAACGAACGCATCGTGAGCTTTATGGCAGATTCGCTCAGCAAAGGACGCGTTCCAGCGGAGCTCTTTGCCTCGGTGAATGATCTTGATGGCCAACTCGACCAGCAGACATCGGCCGATCTTTTTGGTCGCGCAACAAACGCCGAGCAGGTGCTCGCAAGTACCTACTTCTACCTTGACGGTCAAGGGCTCTCGGATCTGAACTTCAAAGTGGATGATCAGGGCCGTCTCGTTCTGTTCGGCCGTCAAGGACCGCCACGGCCAACAGCAGCTCGCGCCATTGAGGTCACCCAGGATTTGCCAACCCAATATGGCACCCTTCGCTTGCACGCCGTTTCGCCGGTAGATCAGATCGATCAATCGGTCTCTGCGCTCACTCTCGGTCTTCTCATCAGCCTGCCGCTGTTGGTAGCGGGTGCAGGTTTGATGACCTGGTTTATTACGGGCAGGGCACTTGCGCCGGTTGCGCTTATGACGAGTCGAGTCCAAGAACTCACAGCGAACAACCTTGATGCACGCGTGCCGGTTCCGAACACCAACGATGAGATTGCTCAGCTGGGCCGCATGCTCAATGAAATGTTGGATCGCCTACAGAAATCCTCAGTCACTCAACGGCAGTTCATCTCTGATGCCAGCCATGAACTTCGTTCCCCCGTTGCATCAATTCGAGCGCAGCTTGAGACTGCACTTCAATACCCCGAAGATGTTGACTGGCCTGCAGTTGCGCGCATTGTCCTGTCTGAGGATGACCGCTTAGAGCACCTCGTTGGCAATCTCCTGGCCATGGCTCGTCTAGAAGAGGGCCGGTTGGGTCGCCGCAGCGAGGTCGACCTAGACGATTTAGTCATGGAACAGACCCGCCGCATGACTGCTGTCCGGATGGATGTTTCTGCAGTCTCTGCCGGGCGCGTATGGGGCAATCCGGATGAACTCACCAGCGTGATTCGAAACTTGTTAGACAATGCAGCTCGCTATGCGGCATCGGTCATAAAGGTGAGCGTGCTCGAAGATGGCCCGTGGGTCACTCTTACAGTTGCGGACGACGGCCCGGGCGTGCCGGAGGGCGAGCGGCTGCAAGTCTTTGAACGCTTCGCTCGGCTGCAAGAAGGTCGGGAGCGAGATAAGGGCGGCACGGGACTTGGCCTTTCGCTCACCAAGCGCATCGTCGAGAGTCACGGTGGTTCGATCCGCGTGGACTCTTCCGACACGGGTGGAGCGCTCTTTGTTGTTTCGCTTCCCGCCACTGGGGCAGCGGGCTGGCCTGATCAGTAGTTACCTGCAGGCGAGGTCAGACTGCGAGAGCGCTCACTGGGCGGTGGTTTTTCATGAACTTCTCGAATGCCAGCCGAGGCAATGGCGGAGCGTAGAGGAACCCCTGCACCGAATCACAGCCAGCTTCGATCAGGAACCTGCGTTGATCCTCGGTTTCTACACCCTCTCCCACCGTGTGGATCCCAAGGCCTTGGGCCAGATTCAAAATGGCCCTCGTGATGGTCTGAGATCTTCCGTCGCCAAGCTCGCTCACGAAGCACCGGTCAACCTTGAGGGTGTGAAGCGGCAACATATGCAGATGCGAAAGCGATGAGTAGCCGGTGCCAAAGTCGTCGAGCGAGACCAAGAAGCCCAGTTCGTGCAGATCGCTCAGACGCTGTGCCGTGACCTCAACATCGCGCATGAGCAAGGTTTCGGTGATCTCGAGTTCTAGCTGGGACGGAAGCACCCCAACGTTGTTGAGGGTTGCTGCAAGTCGCTGAACAAATCCGCGTTGTTCAAACTCGGTAGCCGAAATATTGATCGCAATACGAGACCCAGCTTTGAGCAGGCTCTGCTCGTTCCACCCAGCAAGGTCCTCTGCAACTGTGGTGACCACCATGTCGCTAATTGCAGAGATGGCACCGGTGGCCTCAGCGTCTGGAATAAAGATTGACGGCGGAATCGGTCCGTGCTCTGGATGATTCCAGCGCACCAGTGCTTCGGCCCCGGTCACTGCCCCAGATTTGAGGTCGATGATGGGCTGGTAATAGACCTGCAAATTGCGCTGAGCAGCAGCTAATCGCAGGTCTCGGTCTAGGGCAAGGCCAGTTCGGCCACGCTTGTCGAGCGAACTTTCGAAAAAACGAACCTGGTGGCGACCCTCGCGCCGACTCGCTGCAAGTGCCGTGTCTGCTGCCCTAACAAGAGTTGCACCATCGCTGGCATTGGCAGGGTAACGAGAGATTCCCACCGAGGCTGTCAGGCGAAGTTCGAGACCTTCTACCACGAGCGGCTGTTCAATCCGTCGCTGAAGCTCCTCAGCTAGTCGCCTGAGTCGAGTGTCAAAAGACAGGCTGGCGTCGTTGCCGGTAATGACGACGAGAAATTCGTCCACTCCCACTCGGCCAATTTCGATGTGGCGTTCGGTCAGGTCCCGAAGTCGATCAGCAACAGCGATCAGCACCTCATCGCCGAAGGCAGTGCCAAAGGTGTCGTTGACGCTGCGAAAATCATCAAGGTCAACGTGCAGTACCCCTACGCGGGCGTCGTCTGGGTCAGACGGGTTCCTCTCTGCAGAGCGAACTGCTGCATCTACCTGTGCCGTGATGTGGTGTCTGCTGCGAAGAGAAGTAAGGGGGTCGGTTGCTTCGATTTGTTCGCGGTGTCCAACGGATTGGACTAGGGCCGTGAGGTCACTCAGAACTAGGACTGCCCCTCGTAGGGTTTTGTCTTCGCCGAGGAGAGGCTCGCAGGTTACCTCGACCGATATGAGGTCACCGAGAGTGCGGTTCAGGCCGTTACCTCTGAGCTGTACGTGCTCAAGACGCTGCGCTTTTCCAGTTCGAAGGGCTTGAACCGGGGGAGTGTCTTCGATCTCGATGAAATCTCCTTGGACTGATTGCCAGATCCAAGGCGGGTCAAACATGCTGTGGTCAAGCACCAAGCTTTGTTGTAAATCCACAAGCTCAAGGAAGGCAGAATTCGCCTTCTCGACGCGGCCGAGCTGGTCAAGAATCGCAACGCCTTCTCCGAGGGCCTCAAGGGTTGCGTCAAGGAGCGTCTCTAGGTCCCCTGTGAGCTCTGGTCGCTGCGCACCTGAAAGGTCTGCCTCGGGAATTTGAGATCGAGTAATGGCAAGGATTCGCTCGTGCTGGTGGCCGCAGGAGTGGTCACGGGTCAGAGTGAGGTCGACGGCTTGCACGTAACCGATCGCAGAGCGAATGCCAACAGCAAGGGTGTGGCTGCCGGCAGTAGGAATTTGAGCCAGCAAGAGTTGCCACGCCTCAGAGGTCATTTCCGGCTCGATCAGACTGCAGAAATTGGTCTCTAGAAGAGTGCTGGCACGAGAACCAACTTGCACAGAGCCAGATCGGCTGACCTCAACAATCGCAGCGCTATCGGCATCAAGTAGCCAAACACCGTCTTGTAGATGATCTACAAGTAGTGCGAGCAGTTCCTCTGCTTCAGACATCGATACCTCCATCTTCGGCCCGCAAGCGAGATCAGACGAGTGTCCAGACTCACATCAAGACCGCAACTCATAGACAGGACTTGAGCAAATCCCAATTGGCCGAAATACAGTTTTACTTTCGCGCTGAGCGCGGTCGGTGGATGCCAACACAATATTTATGACAAGAGTCCTCAGGATTTATGACAAAAGTCCTCGGGCTCTAGCAGTTCTTCTGTCTCAACAGAGTCTGATTCTGCCGGTTCAGATTCGCCCAGCTTCTTTTGCAGCCTCGGTGGCCGCATCAAGTTGAGCTTCGACGATATTGAGCCCGGCATCCCAAAAACCTGGGTCCTCTAGGTTGCAATCTACGATTCGGCCGAGCTCGTTTGGTGTTTTCGAGCCACCTGAGCGGAGCAGTTCTAGATAGGCAGGTACAAATGATTCCCCGCGATCGGAATAGCGCGCGTACACCGAAAGCGCCAAGAGTTGGCCGTATGCGTACGCATAGACATACCCGGGGGTGCCGATGAAGTGCGGAATGTAGCTCCACCAGGTTGAGTAGCCCTCGGTGAGTTCAACAGAGTCCCCAACCATGGCAGTTTGGGAGTCAATCCAAAGTTCGCCAAAACGGTCCACCGAGAGTTCCCCCTCTTCTCGGCGAGCTGTATGGACTGAGTCTTCAAAGCGGTTCATGGCAACCTGTCGAAAGACAGTTGCAATTGAGTCCTCAAGGGTGGAGGCAAGTAATGCAAAGCGGGCATGCGGATCGACGAGCTGTCCGAGGAGCGCGTTATTTGTGACGGTCTCGCCAAAAACAGAGGCTGTCTCTGCAAGGGTCAGGGGGGTCGACTGATGGAACACGCCCTGTTCGCGTGCCAAGTAAGCGTGGAGTCCGTGCCCAAGTTCGTGTGCCAATGTGGCTACGTCGCGTGGGCGACTCGTCCAGTTCAAGAACACGTACGGGTGATGCGATGGCACTGTGTAGGCGCAGAATGCACCCGGTCGCTTTCCTTGTCGCGTTGGAGCGTCAATCCAGTTCTCATCGAAGAATCGCTTGGCAACGGTCGCGAGCTCCGGAGAGAAACTTCCGTACGCGTCAAGAACGATCTCCTTGGCCTCGCTCCAACCGATTGCAGTTTCATCCTCGGCGACAGAAGCCATGCGGTCAAAGTCTGCGAGCTGATCAATCCCAAGAACTTGCGCCTTCAGTGCATACCAGCGTTGGGGTAGATCGTAACGACCTACTACTGCCTCGATCAGAGCCTGTACAGACTCGTCAGTTGCATCATTGGACAAGTTTCTCTCGGAGATCCAACTGGGGTAGCGGCGGAGTCGGTCGTCGGTCGCCTTGTCGAGAAGCAAGGTATTGAAGACAAAAGCTCGAGTTCGCAATCCCGGCTCAAGGCCCTTTGTGACAGCTTCTGCTGCCTGACGCCGTACATCACGGTCAGGATGCTGAAGCCGTGAGAGCCCTTGTTCAAGGCCAACGGTTTGAGTCTCACCGCCAGTAGCTGTAGCCGGCCCGTCTGCAGGGCTGTTCACAGGGGGCAACTCGATACTGATTGAGGCGGTGAGTTCGTCGAACAGTCGCACCCAAGCAGATCCGCCACTGACGGACTTTTCGGTTAACAACTTCTCTTCAGGCTCGCTCAAAAGATGATCGCGGTAACGGCGAGCTGATCGCAGGTGGTGCGCACAGAAGTCCAAACTGCTGGTGTTGAGCAACTCCTCTGCAGCGGCATCATCGAGAGCAGCCCATTCGAGTTCAAAAAATACCAGCCTGGTCGCGAGCGGAACGGAGCGCTCTTGCACTTTCATCATCAGTGCACCGCGAGCAGGATCGGAAGTGTCTTCGGAGTAGCGAAGCATGGCGTAGTAGCCAGCGCGACCTTGAATGTCTTGAAGCTCCGCCATGAGCGTCATCGCCTCGACAAGGTCTGCCTGCGACATGGTGTGCACTCGACCTCGGTAGCGCTCAAGTTGTTCAGCCAATGCGTCCGACTGATCAAGCAGCGAGTCCAGATCTGTTCCCTCGATCAACGTGTCAAGGTCCCAAGCCACGTCGGAGGCTGTCAAGTCTGCATCTGTGGGTGGAGTGGATTCCGAGAAATCTGAAGTGGTGGTGGTCACCACACCAACTTTAGAGGCTTCCTCTGCCCAAACGTCGCGGGCACACATGTGCACTCGTGCTCTGCGGGCTTCCGTTGGGCCTACGTCACGGAGTCGCGACTGACGTATTGTTGAAACTGATCATGGACTCTCAACAGATACCCCAAGATCCGAGCCCGGACGAAGCAGTTGTGGCCAGATCGGTGCAGATGCAAGCCGCCGATCACTCACTTTTGGACAAGCTCTTAAGCAACATCAGCGACACCGTCAGCGTGGTGGATGAGGCTGGAAGCCTTCGCTATGTCAGTGGCCAAGGACACCAAAGCTTGGGATACAGCACCCTTGAGTGGTCTCGCATGCAGGTCTTTGACCTCGTCCACCCAGAGGACCGCCCGCGTGCGTTAGAGATGGCAGGCAAGGTGCTCTCTGCGCCAAGCGCTGCGTTTGCAGATGAGTTTCGCATGCGCAGCTCCTCTGGAAACTTCGAAGACCTAGAGGTCTCTGCGATCAACATGTTGGCGGATCCGGACGTTCGTGGAGTAGTAGTCACATCTCGCAACGTCACCGAACGTAACCGAGCCGCAGCGGAACTCGAATTGGCCCGAGATCGCGCAGTCGAAGCTGCAGATGCTCGCCTGCGTTTCGTGGCCACTGTGAGTCATGAACTGCGTAGCCCTCTCCACACCATTGTGGGAATCGAAGAGATGCTCACTCTGCGCCTTTCAGACGCGGTGGCTCTCGGCCTTGTCGAGCGGATTAGCGAACAGACAGACCTCATCGTTCGTCTCATCGACGGATTGCTCGACCTTTCTCGAGCTCAGGGCGGGGCGATCGAGCCATCTTTTGATGCTTTTGACCCCCGGGAACTCGCGCAAGAAGTTGTGCAACTCTGCCTTCGATCCCACCCGGAGCGAACCCCAGATGGATCGCAACATCTTGCTCCGACCGTTGAGGTCAAGGTTGCTTGCTCATCTGCAGTGCCGCAACGAGTGCTGCTCGATCGCTTTTATCTACGGCAGGTGCTGACAAATCTGGTGGGCAATGCGCTGAAGTTCACCAGTCATGGTGAAGTAACGATTGGAATCGAGCTAGATGCGGATCGGCTGATTTTCACTGTGTCTGATACGGGCACTGGTATCGAACAACGGGATCTGCCCCATGTATTTGAACCGTTCAGGCAGGTCGGATCAACCTCTCGCGATGGGGGATTTGGCTTGGGCTTGTCGATTTGCAAGCAGCTCGTAGATGTCATGGGTGGAACTCTCTCGGCGGAGTCGCAACTTGGTGCCGGAAGTCAGTTTCGCTGCAATCTTCCCTTTGTCGCAGATCGCCGCAGTGCTGTCAGAGAAAGTGAGTCAGTTGTTGATCAAGCGGAGGTCTTAGCTGCTGGGCGTGCAGAGATTCCAACAGTTCTGATTGCAGATGATTCCGCAGTGAATCGGCTCCTTCTGAAGGAGCAGCTTGCCTACTTGGGTTGTCACTGCATTGAGGCCAGCGGCGGCACAGCGGCACTAGAACGCCTTGACGGGTCGGTCGACCTGATTGTGATGGATTGGCGAATGCCTGGCATGGATGGGCTCGAAGCCACTCGCCGAATCAGAGCACGGGGCTGGACAGGTCCGATCGTTGGGCTGACCGCCTCGGTTATGGAGTCTGAAAAGGTCGACTGCCTTGCCGCTGGAATGGATGAGGTGGTGAGCAAACCCGCTCGATTGGGAGCTATCGCAGAACTAGTTGACCGCTGGTTGGGTTCAACAAATATGGCTTCAACGGACCGGCCCGACACTGCGGCGGCGCAAGATTCACTCGCAGCCGAACTCGGTGAGGCCGCAGCGCTTCAGTTGATTCAGGTTTTTCTTGAGGAGCTGCCGATGCGGATGAACAAGCTGTGCGAGGCACTAGGGACCGATCCGACTGTTGTGCAACGAGAAGCCCATGCCTTGAGATCCACCTTGGAGCTCATGGGCGCGGAGTCCTTAGCCGAGACCTGTCATCGACTCGAAGAGTCTCCTCGGCTCGGCATCGTCACAGTTGAAGCCCTCCGCGCTCAATCTGCTGCGGTTGTGGTCAACCTAAAGGAGCGTGAAAGTGCTCTATCTTTAGCCATAACAGGAGGTTCTTTGTGAAGGGCGTTGTCTTTATTTTGGTTGAGGAGTTTGTGACGGAGCAGTTCGGCTCCGAGGCGTGGGATGCGCTCTTAGAGGACGCAGCTCTAGACGGGGTGTGGACGACCCTCGGGAGCTACCCAGACGAGCAACTTGGAAGGCTCGTTGAGGCCGCAGCCCTTCGGTTTGATTTGCCAGCTCAGGAAGTACAGCGACTCGTCGGGCAAGGAACATTTTCTGGTTTGGCGGCGCAGCATCCGGAGCTACTCGAGCACCACGTGAGCTGCCGAACTGTGCTCCTTGACCTGAACGGAATCATCCACCCCGAGGTCATGAAGCTGTATCCCGGTGCAGAAGTTCCTTGGTTCGAAGTCACCGAGCAAGCTGACGGTCTCTTGCATCTTTACTATCGGTCGAAGCGGGCGCTTGGCCCACTCGCCGAGGGCCTCGTTGTTGGGGCAGGCGCCTACTTCAATGAGAGGGTCGAACTGCTCTCGGTCACAGATGCTGGTGAGGAGTGTCAGATGGTGATTCGAATTGAGCCAATGTCAGCTGCGGAGTCCTGATGGTTGATAAGGCAACATCGCGAATTATCTTGCTCGAACGGCGCGCCGAGCGCGAGCGTCAGCGGCGTCAAGCAGCCGAGCGTGCAGCCGAGCGGGGACTCCGCCGCTTGTATGAGGTAAATCAGGATTTGGACCAGCTCGTCGACGAGCGAACGGCTGAAGCGCTGGCCTCGCTACAGGCGACAGAAGCGGCGCTGGCCTCGCGGTTTGAAGTACTGCGAATGATCACCCATGAGATCCTCACTCCGCTGCATCAGATCGAAGGCATGCTTGAGCTGGTTGACACTTCCCCTCTGCAAGAGGTCGACCAGCGACGCTTCGCAGCCTCGACAGTTGCGGCCGAACGTTGTGTGCAACTAGTTCGAGACGTGATTGACCTAGTGGCAATTGAAACTGGCGCATTGAGCGAGTCGGTGCAAGCAACACGGCCGCTCGATCTGCTCGATGAGGCAATCGCTGCTTGGCGCAGTCAAGCCGCGCAACAAGGCTGCATCCTGGTGCTCGAAGCCGAGTTCGACAGGAGCCTCGAGGTGCCGCTCGATGGAGTACGTACGAGCCGAATACTGAGTGAACTCCTCGCAAGTTCAGTGCAGCTAGCAAGTAAGCGGATTCTGGTGACAGCAAAAATCGCTAGGACAGCAGCGGAACTAACCGCTGAGATGGAGGCTGCAGGAAGCGTTGAAGATCTCGTTGCTTCTGTGTCCTATGAGTTGCTGGTGGCGGTTTCACATGATGGTGAGACGACCTCGCTCGAACTTCCGACCATGGACCTTCTTCTTGATGGCGAATCTGAATCTGAAACCACCATTGGCCCAGCGGTCGGCATGCTGTTGGCTACTCGGCTTGCCGAAGCGCTTGGTGGGTCGGTGGAGTTGTTGCGATCTGACGCTGGCGGTTTCGAGCGGGTTCTGCGCCTGCCGGTTGCGTAAGCAGGCAGACCAATCAGGCAGACCAAGCAGGCCGAGTAATCAGAGAGAGAGTCGGTAACCAACTCCGCGAACTGTGTTCACGCGACTCGGTGCTCCGGGTGCGTCAATCTTTTTACGCAGGTTGGCTATATGGGTGTCGACCAAGTTGTCAGAACCAAAGTAGCTGTCACCCCAGATCCGCTGCAGAAGGTCCCTTCGAGTCCAGGCTTGCCCGACCTGCTCGCTGAGCGCATCAAGTAAATCAAACTCTGTGCGGGTGAGTTCGACGACCTCATCGTTCAGGGTCACGAGATGGGCGCCAGTATCAAGCACGAGGTCGCCAAGGTGGCGCACCGTTGTTGTCCTGGGTCGGTCGAGGGTGCGGCGAAGAAGTGCGTGAACTCGAGCACTGAGCTCACGAGCCGAGAACGGCTTGGTGACATAGTCGTCTGCTCCGAGACTGAGTCCGAGTACTCGGTCAATCTCTGAGTTTTTGGCAGTCAGAATGAGGATGTAGGCATCTGTTTGGGAACGGAGTTCCTTGCACAACTCAAAACCGTCGGCGTCGGGTAAACCGATGTCTAGCAAGATGAGCATGGGATTATGAGTTGCCACGCTGTCACGGGCTGCGCTAGCGGTATCAACTGTGGTGAGTACATATCTAGGATCTTCAAGGGCAACCTGAATGAGTTGTTGCCAGGTCGGGGAGTCTTCTACGACCAAGATCTGTGTGGAATCTGTGCTCACAGGTCTCAATTCTAGAGGGGACGCAATGAAATTCGGCCGTCTGCATTCAGAGGCAGTACCGAACGTATGTTCGCTACACTGTTTGAATGGTCATCAATGGTTCTTCAGGGCCTGCAGTTCCGTATGCAGAACTTCATTGTCACTCCACATTTAGTTTCCTTGATGGCGCGTCATCTCCTGAATCCTTAGCCCATGAGGCAGATCGTCTTGGCCTGCAGGCGCTTGCCATCACCGACCATGGTGGTTTCTATGGTGTCGTTCGCTTTGCCGAAGCGGCTCGAGCGGTGGGGCTGCCCACAGTGTTTGGTGCGGAACTCACGCTGAACGCCACTGAACAACGAACTGCTTCAGCAGACCCGGATGGCCGACACCTGATTCTGCTTGCTCGGGATCCTGTTGGCTATGCGTGTCTAGCCGCACTGCTCTCTCAAGCGCAGATGGCGGGCGAGAAGGGCCGGCCAGAAATTTCGTTTGCAGCAGTGGCTGAAGCTGCATCGCACCGTGCCCGAGGCCATTGGGCAGTGCTCACGGCTTGCCGTAAGGGCACGGTTCCATTGGCTCTGGCTCAGCATGGGGTTCGAGCCGCTGAACAAGAACTCCGAGCCCTTGTCGCAGCGTTCGGAGTCGAAAATACGTTTGTCGAACTTTGGGATCATGGAGATCCCCTTGATACGGATCGCAATGATGCGCTGTATCAACTTGCGCGTCGCGTTGGCGCCGGCGTGATTGCTACCAACAATGTTCACTACGCCAGCCCGCAGGACCATGCGCTCAGTACTGCGCTTGCAGCAATCCGGGCGACAAGAAGTTTGGATCAGATGGACCCATGGCTGCCGGGCGCAGCTAGTGCGCATTTGCGTTCAGGTGCAGAGCAAGCGCATCGGTTCGCTCGCTACTCGCAGGTAGTGGGTGCCGCAGCCGAGCTGGGAAAGCAGTGCGCGTTTGACCTTGCACTCATCGCCCCCCAATTGCCCCCGTATCCATGCCCCCCAGGCGAGCATGGATCAACTTCTCTGCCGATGACCGAGTCTGAGTACTTGACGCTGCTCGTTGAGCAAGGTGCTACCAAGCGCTATGGGCCACGCCATGCCGAACGATTTGCTGGTGCTTGGGCACAGATTGATCATGAGTTACACATGATTGCTGCCCTAGGTTTTTCGGGCTATTTCTTGATTGTCTGGGACATCGTTGAGTTCTGCTCTCGTAGCAACATCTATTGCCAAGGCCGTGGCTCTGCGGCCAACTCTGCGGCTTGCTATGCGCTTGGAATCACGAAGGCTGATGCAGTGCGGCTGGGCTTGCTCTTCGAGCGATTTTTGTCTCCAGAACGAGACGGCCCACCCGATATTGATCTTGATATTGAATCGGGAAGAAGGGAAGAGGTTATTCAGTACGTCTATGAGCGGTACGGCAGATCTCATGCTGCACAGGTTGCGAACGTCATCACGTATCGCACTCGCTCTGCCGTACGCGATGCAGCTCGAGCTTTGGGATTTTCTCAGGGGCATCAAGATGCATGGGCCAAACAGCTTGATCGCTGGAACAAAGTGCCGCAACCTAGCGATACGCATAGCGCCGATACCCGTCAGCCTGCATCTGCATCTGCATCTCTTCCTAGTCCCTCTATTCCGGGCCCAGTTCTTACCCTTGCTGCTCAACTTGAAGAGTTGCCGCGCCACCTTGGGATTCATTCTGGCGGCATGGTCATCTGCGACCGACCAGTTGTTGAGGTCTGCCCCGTTGAGTGGGCGCGAATGGAAGGGCGCTCGGTGCTGCAGTGGGATAAAGAGGATTGCGCCACTGCTGGTCTGGTCAAGTTCGATCTGTTGGGACTTGGCATGCTCACTGCGTTGCATCTAGCAGTAGATCTGATTGCAAAACATCATGGAGTTGTTGTTGATCTAGCCGAACTTCCTCAAGAAGACGCGGTGTATGAGATGTTGTGTCGCGCTGACTCAATTGGGGTCTTCCAAGTGGAATCTCGCGCTCAGATGGCAACCCTTCCACGGTTGCGTCCTCGGTGTTTTTATGACCTTGTTGTAGAGGTTGCACTCATTCGTCCGGGTCCAATCCAAGGCGGTTCAGTTCACCCGTATATCCGTCGTCGCAAGGGTGAAGAAGCAGTCACCTATCTGCATCCATTGTTAGAGAACTCTCTTGCAAAGACCCTTGGCGTTCCGCTCTTTCAGGAACAACTCATGCAGATGGCAATTGATGTTGCTGGCTTTACTCCCTCCGAGGCTGACCAACTGCGACAAGCAATGGGTTCGAAACGATCGCAGCGCAAGATGGCGGTGCTTCGAGAACGATTTGATGCTGGTAGCTCACAACGAGGAGTGACTGCACCGGTGGCCCAGCAGATTTGGGAAAAGATTGCGGCCTTCGCCAATTACGGATTCCCCGAGTCGCACTCGGTGAGCTTTGCCTATCTGGTGTATTCATCCTCGTGGATCAAATTGCATTATCCAGCGGCGTTTTGCGCGGCTTTGCTGAATGCACAACCCATGGGATTTTATTCACCGCACTCGCTTGTCCAAGATGCTCGTAGGCACGGAATCAATGTGCACACACCTGATCTGAATGCTTCTGATTGGTGCGCCACACTGGAACCAGAAGCCCAGACCGAACAGTCTGAGTACGCAGTTCGCTTGGGCCTTTCTTCAGTTCGTCTGATCGGGCAAAAACTGGCCAAGCAGATTGCAGCAGGTCGGCCGTATGCAGATATGGAAGATCTGATGCGACGGTCTTCGCTGAATCAGGCGCAACTTGAAGCACTCGCAACCGCTGGAGCGTTTGGGTCAGACGAGCGTCGTTCGGCACTTTGGTCTGCTGGTGCAGTTGCACAGTCCGGGCCGGGTCGTTTGCCCGGGATTCTGCTTGGGGCGCAGGCCCCTCAGTTGCCAGGCATGAATGACTGGGAACAGGCCGTGGCAGATCTGTGGTCTACCGGGATCGCTCCCGATGGACATCCAACGAAATTCCTCCGAGCAGACCTTGATCGGCGTGGGGTTGTTACTGCAGTTGAGTTGGGCAACTTCGCTGATGAAGCAAAGGTATTAGTTGCTGGGGTGGTGACTCATCGGCAACGCCCCGCTGCTGCGGGTGGGATTACTTTCCTCAGCCTTGAAGACGAGACGGGAATTGTCAACGTGGTGGTATCGCGGGGGTGTTGGGCCAGATTTCGGCCGGTGGTGGCCTCTGCTGCGGCATTACTTGTGAGCGGCCGCTTAGAACACAGCGTTGATGGAGTGATGAATGTGGTTGCAGAGAAGATTCAACTGTTGCCTGTTGTCGCTACTGCGCAATCTCGTGATTTTCGCTGACCAAAGCCCCCATCGCTGGCTATTCTGAAGACGTACACCACACAAAGACTTGGGCAGGTCATCAACGAACAATCAGAGAGGGCTACAGCATGCCAATTCATGGGTCACTTTTTCAGGAATACGCAGAAACTACGGGTCAAGACCCGTTTACAAATCAGAACAAAAAGATGCTCAAGGTGGCAATGCAGTACGGCCCGGTGATGGCCCGAACCGGATCCATGGTGGCCTACCAAGGCGACGTGAAATTTACCAACGCTGGGTCTGGCGGGATGAGCAAACTGCTGAAGTCAAAGATGACTGGCGAAGGGGTCGACATGATGACCTGCGAGGGGACGGGCGAGCTCTTTCTTGCTGACATGGCCTCTGAGATCCAGGTCATGTACCTAGAAAACGACATGATCTCTGTCAACGGGGCAAACGTTCTGGCTTTTTCTGCATCGATTGACTGGGATATTCATCGTGTGAATGTGGGTCGAGCATCCATGATGGCGGGTGGAATGTTTAACGTCTCGTTGCGCGGCACGGGCTATGTGGCAGTCACCACCAAAGGCGACCCGGTCGCACTTGATGTGAGCGGGGCAGCGACCTATGCGGATGCAGATGCCGTAGTGCTCTGGACCGCAGGGGTAATGATGGATGTTCGAGTTGATACTGGCGGAATCAAATCCATGTTGCGCGGAGGCACTGGTGAACTCATTCAGATGGCCTTTGGCGGACAAGGTTACGTTCTGGTTCAGCCCGCCGAGAGCGTGGTGAGCGGCGGCCACCAAGCCACTGCACAGTCCAAACCCAGTTCGCTCGGCGGCCTCAGCGGGCTGATCGGCACCTAAAATCTGCTTCGGCCACAGGTATCCCTATCCCTAGATGAGCTGATCGCATAAACTTAAGATTCTCTGCGGGCGGCCGATAGGAGTAAATGTGTTGCGCGCCCGAATGTCAACCTTCTGCCCCGATGGGGCGTTGATAAACAGATGACCCACTCGCCGAACTCTTCTGTTCAAAGACCCACCATGCGCGCGCGCTCGGTCCTTTGGGTTTCAGCAGTTGTTTCGGTTCCCGTACTCCTAGCCGGTGCGTTGCCTAGTAGCGCGTCGGCAATGGCTAGCTTTCCCGCCTCTGCTCATGCAGCGCAGACTGCGCACAAAGGCGGACCAGGTTCTGGGAAATCTTCCAATCAGGTTGATGTCCTGACAGCCACTCGTGAAGAAGTCACCCAGAAAATCCAGCAGCTCGATGCGCAGTATGCAGAACAACAAGCCGCAGTGGCCGACGCAGAGGTTGCCGTCGGGTTAGCAAATGAAGCTGTGGGCCGGGCACGGGCAAGGGTCACGCTGGCCGAGAACGAGGTGGAAATCGCTCGGCAGACGGTTCGGTCGTATGCCGTCGAGGCTTACATCACGCCACCGGCAGAAGATGCACTTCGGGTTCTCTCAGTCGGCCAATCCGATGATGCTTCCTATGCCAACGAGGTCATCAAAATCATGGCTGACGACCGCCACAAAGTGGTCGATATTTTGGTTGGCAAGCGTAAGATCGCCGCCGACGAGTCAGCCACTGCCGATGCTGCAGCTGCGGCTGCAGCTACTCAAGTGGCAACACAGCAGGCTCAGCTTGGTGAGTTAGAAGGAATCCGATCAGAGCAAGAGTCTCTTGCCAACGAACTTGACGATCGCTTAGATGCAGCCTTGGCAGAGGCAGCTGCGTTGGCCGAGATTGACCGTCAGATGGCAGCAGAACTTGCTGCGCAAGAAACTGCGCTTCGAAAGGCTGCGGCAACGCCGTCTCCTCGGGTACAAGATGTCGCAGTTCCTGCGGGTGCAGCGCCGGAAGGCACAGTTCCCTCAAACGGAACATCTCCAACAGGGCCCCCGTCAACAGGTGCAGGTCCTAGTGGCCCAGCTCCTACGTCGCCGGCACCCACCTCCCCTCCACGAACAGTTCCTCCATCGCCTCCACCATCACCGGGAGTGAGCGTAACTTCTGTGGGTGGAATCACCGTCAATGTTGCCATTGCCGACCAGATCAGAGGGCTGCTCAACGCCGCAACCGCGGCGGGGTTCAACCTTCGCGGGGGTGGTTACCGAAGCTCTGCCGCGCAGGTTGCGACCCGTCGAAACAACTGCGGCCCCAGCTACTACGACATCTACCAAAAACCCGCATCGCAGTGCAGTCCGCCAACTGCAATACCCGGACGTTCAATGCACGAACAAGGTAGGGCTATCGACTTCACCTCTGGTGGCGCATTGATTACCTCTAGGTCCAACCCCGCCTTTGTGTGGTTGAGTCAGAACGCCAGCAGGTTTGGTATGTATAACCTGCCCTCTGAACCCTGGCACTGGTCCACCAACGGCAACTGAACCTGGCCGGCGAGTTACCTTGACCGGCGACTGAACCAGTGCCGTTCTGCCGGCTTGCCGGGTGGTGGCGGCCGAGTTGAGCCAGTGTGTGACCGCCGGTGTGTGACTGCCGTTGTGTGACTGACGGTGTGTGACTGAGCTGTTACTGACGGATCTTCGAGAGCAGCCGCAGCATCTCTAGGTAGAGCCAGACCAAGGTCAGGATGAGACCGAAAGCTGCGTACCAGTCCATATAGGCCGGCAGGT
>CAEZYU010000014.1_pt1 | contig 28498 bp, 24 predicted proteins | sample 7265681 | NCBI WGS metagenome assembly CAEZYU01 (sample SAMEA6813940, study PRJEB35770) | freshwater metagenome | biome: Freshwater; feature: Freshwater reservoir; material: water | place: Czech Republic | collected 2017-04-14 | depth 30m m | reverse complement strand
CCTGAGAGCACTACCTCATCAGTTGCAGAGAACACGGGAACATCAATTTGCGCAGCCAAGGTTCGCAACTGAGCAACAGCAGCGGGGCGCTGCAAATCTGCGCCCACCAACATGGGATTGCGCCCCTGAGCTTTGAACCACTTGGCGAGCTTGGCTGAGTTCGTGGTCTTTCCGGAACCCTGCAAGCCTGCCATCAACACCACCGTCGGCGGCTTGGATGCGTAGGTGATACGAAGGGTTTCTCCACCCAACGTTTGAGTGAGTTCCTCGAGGACGATCTTCTTCACCTGCAGAGCAGGGTTGAGTGAGCGAGAGAGGTCTTCTCCAACGGCACGCTCGCGAATGCGTTCTTGCATCGCTTTCACCACGGCCAGATTGACGTCGGCCTCGAGCAGCGCCATGCGGATTTCCCGCAGCACTTCATCTACATCTGCTTCAGAAAGTCGACCCTTCCCACGAAGCCGCGTAAAAATTCCATCAAATCGATCGCTAAGTGACTCAAACATTTGACCCGCATCCTACCGTTCTGACGCAGGTTGACCTCAACGCTCAACCCTGAGCAAAGACTGCGTCTACAAACTCATCAGAGTTGAAGTCCACAAGGTCAACTGCTGTCTCACCAAGACCTACCAGTTTCACGGGGATGCCGAGCTCGGAACGGATTGCAAAAACGATTCCGCCTTTCGCCGATCCATCGAGCTTCGTAAGCACCACACCCGTTACCTCGGTGGCCTCGGTGAACTGACGAGCCTGCTGTAGACCGTTCTGCCCGGTGGTTGCGTCCAATACAAGCAGCACTTCGGTCACGGTACCTTCGCCCTTGTCTGCAACTCGCCTGACCTTCGAAAGTTCTTCCATCAGGTTGGTCTTGTTATGCAACCGACCTGCAGTGTCTGCAAGCACAATGTCTGCGCCTTTAGCTGCGGCAGAGGAAACGGCGTCAAAGATGACTGCTGATGGGTCGCCGCCTTCTGCTCCGCGAACCAGATCTGCACCGCATCGGTCGGCCCAGGTTCCGAGCTGTTCTGCTGCAGCAGCGCGAAAGGTGTCTCCCGCTGCCATCACCACATGGTCACCCTGATCAGTCAGTCGTTTGCCGAGTTTGCCAATGGTGGTGGTCTTCCCGACTCCGTTGACACCAACAAAGAGCCAGATGGTGGGCGCTGTGGCAGCACGACTCAGGGTCACGGGGCCAGCAAGGTCGGCCTTCATCTGGTCTTTCACTGCTCCAACGAGTTCCTCCGAGGTGGTGAGGCCTTGCTCTTTCACCGTGACGCGCACGGCATCAAGGAGCTTCTGAGTCGGACCGATTCCTACATCTGCACGAATGAGGGCCTCTTCAAGTTCGTTCCAACTCTCGGCATCGATCTGCGAACGCGAGAGAACTGATCCCAAGAAACCCGAAAACGTAGAGCGCGCCTTAGAAAGGCGCTCAAGAAAATTTGGGCGCTCTTCCTCCGCAGCTTCTGCTGCTTTGGCATCCGCATCGGCCTGTTCGGCCTGTTCAGCCGCGGCAATGTTTGCTGCCTCTTCCTCTGCGGTGAGTTCTGGCCCTGTAATTGCAATGCCCGAACCCAAGATTCCGGCAACAGGCTCAACAATTTCGATCTCTGGTCCGCCTAGAGAGTCTGGATCCTCGGCCTGTGTGCCGGCCTCACGAGGAAGCACCCCCTCTGGCGGACCCTCTAGGAGTTCGCCTTTGCTCGGGCGGCCGAGCAGAAGCGCTCCTGCGACCACAACGACGATTGCAAACAAGATGATGATGATCAAGATGGGAGACATGAGAACTTCATGCTACAAGTCCTCAGCATGCTTAGGCATCGACACCGAAGCCTAAGATTTTTGGGCGTCTCGTAGTGCTGTTCAGCACGAGATGCGCTCAAGGGCTGCGTACACGCGGCAAGCTATGTCAACCGCAGAACTGCTCCGAACTGAAAATTACGTCAGTAATTCCAGCTTGCGACGAGCAGAACATGAATCTGCCCCGTACGGTGCAACCGAACAGATCGCCACTGCGCCCACACTATTCACCCTGCGCACCAATCAACCCGCAAGAATCACCCCGCAAAAATCACCCCGAGTTACTCATCACCCAAGATCACTAATCACACCGAGCGTGACTGCTCACCGAGGAGCAAGATGGACCCCGCCCCGAACCCGCAACAGCCACAAGCAGCGCCAGACGCTCCAACGAGCGCGCCGACGGCTGCTTCATCGAGAGCTGCGACGACTACCCCACAGGCGAAGAGCGAGCCAGCCCAGCCAGATTCGGCAGTGCTCGAACAACTGCTGTTCGAGATGAAGAAGGTCATCGTCGGCCAGGACCGGGCGATTGAGCGCCTGCTGACCTGTTTGCTTGCCGGCGGCCATTGCCTACTTGAGAGTGTTCCAGGGCTTGCAAAGACCCTGTCAGCAGAAACGATGGCACTGTCTGTGGGCGGAACTTTTTCTCGGATTCAGTTCACCCCTGACCTACTCCCCGCAGACGTAGTTGGAACCCGCATTTTCCGTGCATCGACGGAGTCCTTCGATGTGGAACTCGGGCCGATCTTTGCCAACTTTGTACTTGCAGATGAGATCAATCGTGCGCCCGCCAAGGTGCAGTCTGCCCTTCTCGAGGTCATGGCGGAGCAGCAGGTCACCATTGGCGGCACCACTCATCAGCTTGAGGGGCCCTTCATTGTCTTGGCCACTCAGAATCCAATTGAGTCAGAGGGCGTGTACCCGCTGCCGGAGGCTCAGCGAGATCGTTTCTTGATGAAGGTCATTCTTGGCTACCCCTCTCCAGCAGAAGAGGTCGAGATTGTTCAGCGAATGGGAACTGCAGCGCCAGAGGCACAGCAGGTGGTCACCTTGGATCAGGTGCGCCAACTACAAGCTGCTGCAGAGCGTGTCTACGTCGACCGAAGCGTGCTTGAGTACGCAGTGAACCTAGTTCTCTGTACGCGCACCCCAGAGAACTTTGGCCTTGCAGAACTGCGCAGCTACATCGAACTCGGCGCAAGTCCGCGAGCCTCGATTGGCCTGATTCGCGGCGGTCGCGCACTTGCCATGCTCCGTGGTCGGAACTACCTCACCCCACAAGATGTCTTTGACGTTGCACCAGAAATTTTGCGTCACCGGCTGTTGTTGTCATACGAGGCTCTTGCACAAGACATCGATGTGGAACAGGTCGTGAATCGGATTCTCTCGACGGTGCCCGCACCCCGGGTGAGTCCGACACAGGCTCCTACTCTGACCGCAGACCCATATAACGCTGGCACGCCTGTTCCCGCTGCTTGGGGAGCCTGACCCAGATGGCAGGGCTATCTGACACCTTAGGATTGGTCGGCGACCGACCAGCCGAAGAGATTGTTCGACGGCTCACCCTAGATATCACGCGCAGACTCGACGGCATGCTCCATGGCGACTTTATGGGGATCGTGCCAGGCCGAGGCAGCGAGCCTGGCGAGGCTCGCGCCTACTCCCCCGGCGATGACGTTCGCCACATCGACTGGAACGTCACTGCACGAATGCAGGATCCCTACCTTCGAGAAACCATTGCAGATCGCGAACTCGAGACTTGGATGCTGGTTGATCGCTCGGCGGGACTGGACTTTGGAACAGCGCTGTGCGAAAAACGAGACCTTGTTCTGGGAGCGGCTGCCGGCATCGGGCTACTGACTGCTCGTGGGGGAAACAGAGTTGGTGCTGTCATGCTTCGCGGCAGCGAGGTCACCACGATGCCACCACGACAAGGCCGGAGGAACTTGCTCGGAATATTGGATCGTGTGCTCGAATCCCCTCGAGAAGATGGCTCCGGTGCCACAAATTTGTCAGCTGGGCTTCAGCGAATCAGCGCCGTGGCTCGACGGCGTGGCCTGGTGGTTGTGATATCAGACTTCTTGTCGGACCCTGCTAGCTGGAAGAACCCGCTTGGCACCTTGGCGCTTCGACACTCGGTGTTGTGCATTCAAGTTGTTGACCCCCGAGATCTTGACCTGCCGGCTATTGGCATGTTGCAGTTCCAGGACCCAGCAGACGGCTCGATCAGGGAAGTGAACACTGATGACAAACGGCTGCGCGAGCGCTACGCCGCAGCGGCTGCTGAACAACACCTTGTGATCGCCTCGCAAATCCGCTCAGCCGGATCGGACCACGTAACCCTTCGAACAGATGGTGATTGGCTGATGGACTTGGCACAGTACGTCTCTCGTCGTCGCCACCGAGCAGAAATGACCGCTGGGAGGCGGACCCGATGACCGAATGGTTTCTCGTTCCCATGCGCCTGTGGTGCTTACTAGGCGTTGTTGCACTCATAGGCATCTATGTGTTCATGCAGTTCAAGCGCCCTCGCTACACCGTGCGATTTTCAAATCTCAACCTGCTCGACAAAGTCGCGCCCAAGCGCCCCGGATGGCGACGTCATCTTGGTGCTGGCTTCTTTGCTCTCGCCCTTGCAACACTGGTCGTTGCGTACGCACAGCCCATCATGAAGGTCAAGGTTCCACAGGAGCGCACCACCATCATGTTGGCTATCGATACCTCGTTGTCTATGGCGGCCGAGGATGTGGCTCCAAACCGTCTTGAGGCCGCTCAGGCTGCAGCAGTGGCCTTCCTCGACGAACTCCCCGATGACCTCAACGTTGGGCTAGTGAGTTTTGCTGGAACCGCACAGTTACTCGTTCCCCCCACTCAAGATCACGAGTCGATCAAGGTCGCCATCGATGGGCTCGAACTTGATAAGGCCACAGCTATTGGCGATGCAGTCAAACTGTCGCTGGAGGTCATTGCAGATCAAGCTGTTGGAGTAACCGACGGGGTTCCGGACGCTGCGATCGTGTTGATCTCTGACGGCGAGACCACTGTTGGCCTACCCACCGAAGAAGCCATTCCGCTTGCCCAAGAAGCCGGCGTTGCCGTTTCAACGATTGCCTATGGAACAGCAAATGGGCAGATCATGGTGGATGAGGATGGCGACGGAGTCGGACAGTTGACCGGGGTTCCCGTCAACGTTGAAGAACTCAAAGGCCTTGCCGAGGACACAGGGGGCACGGCGTACACCGCCGAGAGCGCCACCGACTTGGCCAAGGTATACGAAGAACTCGGCTCGACTATTGGGTTCGAAGAGAAGAACACCGACGTGAGCTACAAGTTTATAGGCGCAGGGTTAGTCATCATGTTGATCGCAGCAGCCTGCTCGCTGCGCTGGTCAACACGTTTGCCCTAGCAGCGCTGCCGCTGCGCTGACAGCTCTGTTCCCTAACAACTCTGTCCCCTCACAGCTCTGTGCCCTCACAGCTCTGCTGCCCTCACAGCTCTGCTGCCCTCGCTGCGCAGCTGAGCTCACAGCGCAGCTGAGCTCACCCTGAGCTAGCCCGCGGAGGGAGCGGAGCTCGCTTTTTCAGAAATCACTTTGGAGGAGCCACCTGGCTCCATAGTGACCCCGTACAAAATATCTGCGGCTTCCATTGTGCGCTTCTGATGACTCACGATGATGAGCTGCGCTGTTTGACGGAACTCGGCTACGAGGTCCAAGAAGCGGTGAAGGTTCACATCGTCGAGCGCAGCCTCAACCTCATCCATCACGTAGAACGGAGAGGGCCGAGAGCGGAACACGGCAAACAGGTACGCCAGAGCTGTCAGCGAGCGCTCGCCGCCAGACAGCAGCGAGAGCTTGCGCACGTTCTTACCCGAGGGCTTGGCCTCGATTTCAATACCCGTCTCTAACAAATTGTTCGGGTCCGTCAGGCGCAACCTGCCCTCACCGCCCGGGAACAGCGTCTCAAACAGGAGCGTGAAGTTCTGACTGACATCTGCATATGCAGCGCTAAAGACTTTGACGATCTCTTCATCGACAGCGCGAATCACTTTGGAGAGTTCACGGCGGCTTGCGCGAATGTCTTCTAGCTGGCCCTCGAGGAAAGTAAGGCGCTCTTGTAGCTCGGTGAACTCCTGCAGCGCTAGCGGGTTGATCGGTCCCATGAGTCGAAGTTCGCGGTCTAACTCGCGCACACGAGCCCCAAGGGCAACCCCTTCTGGCAACGGGGGGCACTCTGCTGCCATGGCCGTATCGGGCTCGCAGTCGAGGTCATTGCGAAGACTCTCCGTTGCCGCTTCAAGCCGCAAGCGTGCTTCAGCGTCGGCAATCTCTGCTTTTTGCACATGCGCCCGAAGTTCTTCGAGTTGACGCTCCGCCCGGACCCGATGACCCCTCAGCCCCTCAAGCCCGCCCGTAACGACTCGCGCTTCTTCTGATTGACGCTGACGCTCGTCGCGCAAGGCGGTCAGATTTGCCTCGATAACCGACACCCGTTCAATCGTGAACTGTGTCAAACGGTCAGTAGCCTCGGCGCGAGCGACGAGTTCAACCCGACGCCGTGCCGCAGCATCTCTTTGTTCAATATTCCTAGAGAGCCGCTCATCGACTTGGGTCAGTCGCTCGGTGACATACCTGCGACGCTCCTCGATACCAGCGGACCTCACCTCGAGGTCAGTACGAACTGCGCCAACGCGTGCGCTGTGCTCTTCGAGCTTCTGCCGGGCCGCTGCCATGACCTGCGCCTGTGAGGACAATGCCACGTCAGCAGCTTCGAGTTCTGGCAACTGAACAGCCAGTTCCTCAACGCGGACTTCCTCTCGACGAAGCCGCTCAGCCAGTTCCGCTAGGTGCGCATTGAGCGATTCGAGTTCTGTTGCGGCCTCTGTTGCGTCGGCTTCGAGGCGAGCCACTGATTCGGTCAGAGTTCGGCGCAGAGAATCGTTGCTATCGCGATTTCTGGCAGCCTCTTGTTGGTCGGTACGCGCTGCAACCATCGCTGTGCGAGCCGCCTCGACTGCCTGGCGCGCCAGATCCCTGCTCGTCAATGAAACCGCTTCGCGCTGCAGCGCCTCTTCAAGCGCTGCGCCAGTCGCACCGGAGCGAGCCGCACCGACTCTCCAACCTGCAGCGCCAAATCGATCGCCAACCTGTGTGACGACAACTGCGCCAGGGTGCTGCGCAGCTAGCTCAAGCGCCGCCTGCCAACCACCGTCAACCAATACTGCCGAGCCGAGCAGGGTGTCGAGCACGCGTTCGATCCCCTCTGCCGAACCAGCAGCAGCACCACTGCGTAGAGCGCGTACGTGACGGCGCAACGGCTCGCCCGCTGTGGGAGCAGGTACAGAGGGTGCGGGTGCTCCCGAGAGCGCCAAAACTGCACCGCGATGATCACCTTGTACAAGCGCCTCAAGAGCGATTCGAGCCGAGGGAACATCGGCCACCACAACCGCAGTGAGGGCCTCTCCCACTGCAGCCTCGAATGCTTCTTCCCAGCCAGCATCAACGTCGACCAAGTCCAACAAGGTGCCAAGCACACCATCAAGGCCCCCTAGGTGTTCAGCCCCGGCGCGCTGGCGTGCCTCGTCGAGCGCAAGAGTCAGAGCCTCGACCCTTGCGGCCCAAGCAGAGTGCTCGGCCTCTGCAGCGGTTGCCGTCTCTTCGGCGGCCGCCAACTGCCCTTCTTTGTTCAAAGATTCGGCAACGGAAGCTACTGCTCGTTGTTCAATTGCCTCAACCGCCAACTCGGCTGCGTTTCGCTCCTCGTTGGCGCGCTGGCCTTCGGAGTTCAGTCGCAGCACCTTCTCAGCCAAGGAATCCCGGCGAGACTCAAGGCGGACCTGATCGTTTGCCGTTCTGTCGATTGCCGAACGAAGCGCGGCAATTTCACCGCGCACACCGGCGGCTTCTCCGGTGGGAGCTGGAACACCATCAGCCCAGTCGGCCTCGAACAGAGCACGTTCTTGAGCTAACGCTGCTTCTGACTCTTCAAGCTCGCCGGCAGAAACAAGGATTCTTTCGGCCTCAAGCTCAGCCTGAGCGGACTCGTTGCGCAGTTGCGCTTGTTCAGACTCGAGACTCGCAATCACTGCAGCGTCAATGGCGCTGCTCAACTCTCGCTCTACTCCACGGCGGCGTTCTGCCAACAAGGCAAGCAGGCCACGAGCCTTTTCTCGCAGGGTCTCATAGCGAAGCAGAGCGTCGCCCACGTCTCTTCCACCAAGGGCAGAGAGTTGCGCCTCAGCGGTCAGAATCTGTGCGTCAAGGTCTGCGAGCTTGGCTCGCAGTTGTTGGTCTTGGCCCCGAAGCTCGGTCTGAGATCGCGCAGACTCTTCAAGTTGAACTCGCAAACGTCCCAAATCGCGCCCTGCAGAGAACACCTTGAGCGCAGTGAGTTCGCTGACGAGGTCACCGTGGCGCCGCGCTGCGTCGGCCTGTCGTTCCAAAGGCCGCAATTGCCGACGAACCTCACGGAGCAAGTCTTGGATACGTGTGAGGTTGGCTTCAGTAGCTGTCAGGCGGCGCTCGGCACGCTCTTTGCGGCGGCGATACTTGAGAACACCTGCAGCCTCTTCGATGATGAGTCGGCGATCCTCGGGGCGGGCATTGAGCACACCGTCGATATTTCCCTGAGAGATGATGACATGCTGCTGCCGGCCGACTCCGGAGTCAGAGAGCAGTTCTTGGATGTCGAGTAAGCGGCAAGGCACGTTATTAATCGAATACTCACTATCGCCCGAGCGAAAGAGCAGTCGGCTCAGCGTGACCTCAGTGAAGTCGATTGGCAGCAGGCCAGCCGAGTTATCGATGGTGAGCGAAACCTCGGCACGACCCAGCGCTGGGCGGTTAGCGGTCCCCGCAAAAATGACATCATCCATTTTTGCAGAGCGCACAATGGATGGCTTCTGAGCGCCAAGCACCCATCCAATGGCATCAACCACGTTTGACTTACCAGAACCATTCGGGCCAACAACCACGGTGACACCCGGTTCAAGCGACAAGGTCGTTGCATCTGCGAACGACTTGAAACCCTTCATCTGCAGAGTCTTCAGAAACACGGTTCTCCCCGAGGTTCTTGCCAAGAACAAACTGAGTAGGCAGGACGGACAAGTGGACTAGAAACTAGATGAGATTTGTACAAGCGCCGGTGCTTGCAAGCACAGTGGCGCCTTTGCAGTTACACGAGCACCGAATGCAGTTGCAACTGCAACTGCACCGAGCACACAGGTGCCCCACTCAGACCTGAGTTTGCTCGCAGAAGTAGGTGTAGCCGCCACCAAAGCGAACCTTGACGATTGGTCCGCGTGCCCGAGGGCTCATCTCTCCGTCGCGCTTATAGACAGCAATGTATTGCAGGTAATCGCCAGGCTTACCTGACAGACCCACCCAACCGTCTGGTTCGATGGTGGTTCCCCCGTACTTGACTGCCTCATGAATGGTTTCCACTAGCGCACGGTACAAGCGCCGTACCTCTTGCGCAGAGAGAGTCGAGGTATTGCGATCGTAACGAAGCCCAGCATGAAAGAGGATCTCATCTGAGTAGATCGGGCCGAATCCAACCAAGAAAGTTGGGTCCATCAGAATTGACTTCAGCTTGCCATCACGGCGCATAAGCCGCTCGCCAAACGTGGTCCAAGAAATCGGCTCCTCAATCGCGTCAAGGCCCAGCGTTAAGAGCTCAGGATGCAGTTCCTCGAGCTCATCGGCTGCGACAAGCTCAACGGCAGCCTCTTTTTTGGGGTCAATCAAACGGAGCTGCCCACCCTGAGTAAACGAGATCACCAGAGCCGTCCCTGTGGCAATGGGATCCTTTGGCTGGTTGCGGGTCATGCGGCTGTGATCGCCGAGAGACATGACGAGGAGTTGATCTCCCTCTACATGAAAGATCAGCAGCATGCCGCGGCGGGTGACGCCGCTCAGCTTTACTCCTTCAAGGGCAGTCGTCATTGCCTTCTTGTTGGGATGCTTGGCCACAGACGGAGCAGTGACCTCAATAGATTTGATCTTGCGTTCGCCGACCTCTCGTTCAAGGTCGCGTCGCAAAAGTTCTAGCTCTGGAAGCTCAGGCATGAGTACCCCCCGGGGTAGTTTCCGTCGGAGTAGGTGACGTTTCCTTGCGGTCCGACACCGCTAGGGAACCAAGATCGGGCTTGTCTGAAGTGGGCTGGTCTGAAGTGGGCTGGTCTGAAGTGGGCTTGCCTGAAGGAAGAGCGTCAGTATTTTGCAAGCGGTCAAAGGCCTGCTCTGCCGCCGCCTGCTCGGCTTCTTTTTTTGTGCGACCCTCGCCCGTCCCCCATGGCTCACCATCGAGCACTACCTGCGCCGAGAAATGCTTCTCGTGTTCTGGGCCCTCTTCAGTGAGAACGTATCTAGGTAGCTGCCCAAAGCGTCGAGCGCTGAGTTCTTGAAGTTGAGACTTGTGATCACTTGCCAAACCGCCATAGAGAACGTCTTGAATTCGGTCATGCAGAAGGTCGAGTACAACAGCGGTGCACGCCCCGATGCCCCCGTCTAGGTAGACCGCGCCGATAACGGCTTCAATACCATCGGCCAAGATCGAGGTCTTGTCTCTTCCACCCGTCGACTCCTCGCCTTTGCCCAGGCTCATGGCAGCACCGAGTTGCATTGTCCGAGCAACACCAGCCAGAGCCACTGCACTCACTAGTTCCGATCGGTTTCTGGCCAACACCCCTTCTGGGGTTTCGGCATCAGAGCGATACAGATGATCAGTAATGACCAACCCCAGAACAGAGTCGCCCAAAAATTCAAGGCGCTCATTCGAGGCCAGCCCGCCGTTCTCTGCGCACCAAGACCTGTGCCTCAGAGAGAGCTCTAGTAACCCCGGATCAGTAAACTGATACCCGAGAAGACTGCAGAGTTGCTCTCGGGGACTGAGGATGCGGACCTCAGACTCGTGGGAGTACATAGTCGACGACATCACGAACAGTCTTCAAGTCTTCGAGGTCTTCATCCTCGATGCGGAATCCGTCAGAGCGCTGGCTGAACTCTTCTTCGATTGCCTCGACCAGCTCGATGAGTTCAAGGGAGCCGAGGTGAAGATCTTCCACAAAGGAGTCACCCTCGCTAATGGAACTGGCCTCAACCTCGAGGATGTCCGCTAGAAGGTCTTGAATCACTCGAAATACCTCTGCCCTTTCGGGTGCAGAGCTTTCTGATGGCATCTCGGTAGACACGAACACACTCTCTCTCTTATAACTATCGCTGTACAACTAGCGCTGGGTACCGACTAGCGCTCTCAAATAACTATCGTCAGCCGCTCTTGGCGAAGCGAAGTGCCTCACACTGTACTCGCCGCAGGACAGGCCTTGGACCCGAAACTTGAAGCCAGGTGCTCCAAGAACAGCAAAAACGAAAAATACAGTTACAACGCCTGAGCAGAACCGGGTAACAGCTTTGAACCCCAACTAGGACGGGATCCACGGCACCGAGAGTCAGTCAACCTCGATGGCCTGACGGCCTGCGTACCATCCGCAGTTGCCGCACACCACATGGGGAAGCTTTACGGCGTTGCATCGGGGGCACACGCTGCGCGGGGCTGCCTTGAGCGTCCAGTTGGAAGCACGACGGCTACGACTCTTCGACTTTGACGTCTTTTTCTTTGGTACAGCCATGGTCTTCTCTACTTTGGAGGGGCGTGAAGGGTGCTTGAGGCAGCCTTACGCAGAGCGGATTTACGTCGAAATCGCAGCCCGTAGTGGGGCAGTCATCCGACCGAGTGAGTATCTTAGCTACTCAGAGGGGTCTGAGTCGAAGCGAAGCTCTCCGAGGGATGCCCAACGGGGGTCAATTGGATCGGCCTCGGCCGTTTCGGGTGTGATGACGGGGAATACCTCTGGGATGGGACCGGCGCAGTCAGCTTTGCAAAGTGGGGCAATCGGGAGCGCAAGAATTGCAGCGTCGTGCACAACAGAACCCAGATCTATCGAGTCGTTCGAGATAGGAAGGATCTCTCCAAGTTCCCCCTCAGTACGGTCTTTGAAAATCTCTGCAATCTCTACCGTGACAACACCAGAGGTCATCTCTAAACAGCGGCGGCACTCACCCTGCCAAGGCACCTGGACGCTTCCCGACAACGTCACCCCATCAGAGAGTGCCTCTAGGGTGGCGCTGAGAAGAACCTCTTCACCTTCGGGGATACTCGAACTCGAGATTGCGAGTGGGCCAAGCGGTACCGAGCGATCAAGTTGCATCCGGTTACCCGGGCGCCTTCGAAGCTCAGAAACACCTACTCGGAGTTCAGGCGCAGTCACTGATCTTGGTCGAACATGGGAACAGCGCCCGTGGGCTGGTCTTCATATTCAAATGAGTCATCCCGGCCTACTGCGCCGAGCTCAGCCTCTTCAATAGTTGGCGCTGAAAGCCTGCTCCGACCAGCTGTCACCGTCTTTTGGATCCGCTCAAGCACATTTTCGAAGCTAGCGAGTTTTTGGTCGCAATAGTCTTCAGTCTCTCTTCGCATCCGACGCGCAGAAGCCTCGGCGTCCTCGATAATCTGCGTGGCTCGCAGCTCGGCGGCCTTTGCAACCTCAGTTCGCTGCACCATATGGGCCACTCGCGACTTTGCATCCGCGATGAGTTCATCTCCGTCTCGTCGGGAGCGAGCAATGAACTCCTCTCGCTCTTTCAGGAGCCACCTTGCGCTTCGAAGCTCATCAGGGAGCCGAGAGACTGCATCATCAAGGAGCTCAAGGACTTCTTCTTTGTTGACTCTCACCGAAGCAGACATCGGCATGCCTGGCGAGGTGTCAATCATTTCGATGACTCGACGCAGAATCGTCTCACTCTCGGGCACCCGATACTGCTCGCCAGCAGCAACACGCCGAGCAGAAGAGCGGGACTCATCTGCTGCTTCATCATCTAGGTCATCAAAGGCTCGTGGACTCATGGTCCCTCCATATTGTCAGACTCGGTGCTCGTACTCGCGATTAGTCAGCCCTGCGCGCTCTGGGTCAGTGCGGCGTTGGTTCGCAACGCGCAATGCAGGCCTTAGCCAAACTTTTCGTTCAGACGATTCGCTACAGGCGCCGGCACCATCGTGGTGACATCACCGCCGAAGCGGGCCACTTCTCGAATGAGTTTTGAAGCCAGAAAAGAGTTTCTTGATGCCGAGGGAACAAAAAGGGTATCGACCCCGGAGATCGAGCGATTCATTTGCGCCATCTGCAATTCGGACTCAAAGTCAGAGACAGCCCGCAAACCCTTAATGATAAAATGAGCGTCCTTCTCTTTTGCTAGATCCACCACAAGCGAAGAGAACATCGTGACCTCAACATTGTCGAGGTGCGCGAGCGAATCCTCTATCAGTTCTTGTCGCTCATCAAGCGTAAAGAGCGGCTCACCTTTTTGAGGATTCCGCATCGCCGCCACAATCACCTTGTCGAAGAGACGAGCTGCAGTTTCAACTATTTCAACATGTCCATTGTGAATCGGGTCAAACGATCCGGGATACAACACCACTGTCATGAATGGTCCTCTGATATAGGTCGGCCGCTAAGAAAGCGATCGGTGCTCGCAGCAACTGTAACCACCGTACCGCCGTACCGGCGCTGCCTCAGAACCTCTAAGCCTGCAGGGGGTTCAATGGGTCGATTGGATTCGATGACCACTGTCTGAGCATCGATGCCGCTCAGCAGTTCAGTCCAAGAATCAAACTCATAGGGGGGATCGAGCAACGCAAGGTCAAATGCGGTCTGGTTCCGACTGAGGTAGGCCGTTGCCTCGGAGCGGATCACAGTGCAAGAGCTTGCGCAGTCACAGGCAGCAACATTTGCCTTGAGGATCTCGAGCGCCGCCGCAGAGGAGTCGACAAAGGTGACATGTGCAGCGCCTCGCGAAATTGCTTCAAGACCAAGGGCTCCGGAACCCGCAAAGAGATCAAGAACCTTTGCGTTGTGAAGAGCCCCCATTGAGCCGAGCGCATTGAACATCGCCTCACGCACGCGATCACTCGTGGGGCGAACATCGTTCCCCGTCAGGGTGGTCAGTTTTCGGCCCCGGTGCGTGCCAGAAACAATCCTCATAACGCAACAGCTCTCATAACTCAACCGCCTTCACGAGTCCACACTAGAAGAGTCCCCCGCGGCTGCCGACATCTGGAGCGGCACGGCGGCGTGCATTCCTAGGATTTGTGCAAGAACTCGCGATCCTCGTCATCAAGCACCAAAGCGAGTTCTGCTCCGAGTAGTGGGTGCTGCTCTAGGCCGGAGCCGTCGCCAATGAGGTCTACGGCAACTGCTCGCGCCTTCTCTACCCATGCTCGGTCTCGGCGTAGGGAAGCAAGCTGAAGATCGTTGCGGCCTTTTTGGCGTTCGCCCATGACTGTGCCCTCACCGCGCAGGTCAAGGTCTACCTCTGCAAGTTCGAACCCGTCAGTGGTTCTCACCATGGCTTCTAAGCGCGCTTGCGCATCTGCAGTTACTTCAGAGGTTGCAACGAGTACGCAGAAACCACGCGCGCCACCTCGTCCCACTCGACCACGAAGTTGATGCAACTGAGCGATGCCAAAGCGGTCGGCATCAAGAATGACCATCACGGTGGCATTCGGTACGTCAACGCCAACTTCAATCACCGTGGTTGCAATCAGTACGTCGAGTTTGCCGGCCCGGAACTGCTCCATGGTGAGTTGTTTGTCATCCGAGGCCATCCGGCCATGCAACAACCCAAGTCGAAGCCCGCTGAGTTCCACCGCTGCGAGCCGCTCCAAGGTTTCTTCCGCGGATGCCACTTCAAGCTTTTCTGACTCTTCGATCAGCGGACAGACCACGTAGCTCTGATAGCCGGCCGAGACCTGGCTACGCACCAACTCCCAAGCAGTTTCTTCTTCGGCCGAGCTAGCAGCCCACATGGTTTCGATTGGTGTTCGACCCGGTGGCAATTCGTCAAGCACCGTCACGTCTAGGTCTCCGTACACCGTCATGGCCGCAGTTCGCGGAATGGGCGTCGCAGTCATGACCAACACATCTGGAACTGTCGAATCTGAATTTGCAGAGCGAAGCGCAGCTCGTTGCTCCACGCCAAAGCGGTGCTGCTCGTCGATGACCACCACGCCCAACGAGTTGAACTGAACTGCATCTTGGATAAGAGCATGGGTGCCAATCAAAATATCGATGCTGCCCTCGGCCAAGTTGGCTAACACTCGCCGCCGCTCGGCCGCTCGTGTGCGATTCGTGAGTAGGCCAACGGACACAGGGCGAGAGCCCAGCAATGTCTCTGGTGCGTCAATGCTCACGTCTCCGATGAGCGCTCGCACAGACGTTCCGTGTTGTTCGGCAAGCACCTCGGTTGGCGCCATCAAAGCACCTTGATGCCCGCCTTGAACTGCTGTGAGCAGGGCACTGACTGCAACTACCGTTTTTCCTGAACCCACATCGCCCTGAAGGAGGCGATGCATCGGGATGGGCCGAGCAAGATCAGAGTCGATTTCTGCGATGGCGCGCTGCTGAGCTCCGGTGAGCTCATAGGGCAGCGAGTCAAGGAAGAAACGAACAAGTCCGGGCACAGCCCCACCGGAGTCTCCCACCTGTTGCACAATCCCCAACGAGTTGCGCTCAAGATCTCGCTGCCGTTGCACCAACGACAACTGCAGTCGCAACAATTCATCAAAGACCAGACGATCCCGCGATGTCACCATGTGCCCCATGGACTCGGGCGCGTGTATCCCAGCAAAGGCAGATTGACGGGCCACGAGCCCAAGCGACCGAAGCACCGTTTCGGGTACTGGGTCAGCGATGCCTCGGTCCGCGCAGCGGCGAAGAACCTGCGCAACCCAGTCCCCGACCTCCCAGGTAGACAACCCAGACTTCTCGGAGAGCGGGTACACCGACACGATCTTTCCGGTTCGTGTTCCGACAAGATCGACGACGGGGTTCGTCATCTGCCGCTTTGCGTTAAACATCTCGATCTTGCCAAAGATTGCTAGTTCGCCAATGTGAGGGCTGCTGAGCTGATGCTCACGCCAGGCCTGATTGAAGAATGTGCATCGAAGGGTGCCTGTGGCATCTCGGACATCTGCCACCACCATGACCTTGCCATTTCGAGTGCGTCGAGAAGAGACAGACGACACTTCCCCCAGGATGAGCACCTCTTCACCGAGTGCTGAAGATGCAATCTTGGCTTCTCGCGTTCTATCGATATATCTGCGCGGGTAATGCGTGAGTAAATCGAGCAGCGACTCAATACCAAGGATCTCTAGACCCTTAAGTTTTTTGGGCCCTACTCCTTGCAATCTGCTGACACCCATCCCGGCAAGATCTGTCAGTGTGATGGGCGCTTTCATGAAGGCGCATTCATAGGGCGTCGCTCGCAAGACCGATGTGAAGATTCTGAGGCCGACCCACAGCGAAGATTGCCTCAATTGCTTCACCCGGAAGCGTGGTGAGCAGTTCGGCGCGCCAGATTGGACCGATGCCGTCGAAGAACCGAAGCGTTCCGAGTTCGTGCCAGGTGCTCTCGAGCCAATTAGCAGATTCCAAGCCACATCCGGAATGTGCCTGCACTTCGCAGCGAACAACGAACTTTGTACCGCCACTCATCAGTCGCTGTGGCTCTGCTGGAGGAGCCGGGAGTGGTTCTCCGGTCAGCACACTCGCAAGGGTGTCGAGTAGGAGAAGAAACCCTGCAGACGCGGCATCTACCATGCCGCGCTCCATGAGTTCAGGGTTTGACTGAGGGCCAGTTTCAAGCTCGGTCAGGCCCTCGTCCGCCGCAGCAATGACGACCTCGGCAAGATCTGCGCCGCTATCAACTGCGCCCAAAGCTCCGATAGCAGTCGCCGAGAGAACAGCTGGCATCGCACCGCGATGTTGACCATCATCGCCTTGCGAAAGCTGCTCAGCAGCAACTTCAAGACCAAGAGCCAAGCCCTGACCATCTAGGTGATCAAGGTTGCAGAGCACCTCCGCAAGTCCGGCAAACACTGTGGCAAGAGAGCGTCCCGCCTCACCTGTGGCACCCTGAGCCGAGCCGCGCCGCAACCCCTCAAACAGGTGAGCCATATCTCCCGCGCCTTCGGCAGCGGAAACCGCAGCGGTCATCGTGCGAGCAAGGTCGCTACCCGCAAACCCGGCACCTGTAAAGGCCGGCGAATTGCCCAGTTCAGGAGTGCCCAGTTCAGGATCAGAGAGATCCACCTCGTACTGGTCAGGCGCTGAAGCCACTTCAAGGCCAATCTCATCATCTTCGGCCTGGAGTTGATTGAGTGCCCCTTCATGATCAACCAACACCTGCGCGACGGAGCGAAATGCTAAGAGAAGTTCTGTGGCGGAAATCTGCGAGGGAAATGACATCACTTCGAATCCTAGTGATGACCTGCGACCACCTGTTGATTGCTTCGCTGACCCGCTGCTTGTGAGTTTGTGGCTGACCTGAACTAGTATTTCCACTCGGTTCACACCTAGGTGATCCCGTGAAAGCTACTGACAGGTTTCCCGAAAGGGTCTTGCAGCACAGCAGTCACGTACCCAAGAGCGACAAGAGAGCACAGCATGGCCGCCGTTTGTGAAGTCTGCGACAAAAAACCAATCTTCGGCATGAGCCTCAGCCACTCCCATCGCCGCACCAAGCGACGTTGGAATCCAAACATCCAGCGGATCCGCGTGCAGGTTGGCTCTTCAACGAAGCGCATGAACGTTTGCACCCGCTGCATCAAGGCCGGGAAGATTCAAAAGCCCACCGTTCGGACAAACGCGTAACTAACTGCGCAGGGTGTACCTATCTCTGGTAACACCCGCTAGGTACAGGGAGTTCTTGGATGCAAGGCGTCATTAAATCCTATGATCCGGCTTCTAGCGACGGGATCATTGTTCGAGACACTGACATGAGTGAGTACGACCTCGCGCCGCACTCGCTCGAGGGCACGGTGTTTCGGATGCTCCGTCAAGGCCAGCGCGTCTGCTTCGACCTTGACGCCGATGGCCGCGCCATCAACCTCAACCTTGGTTCCGAAGTAGATATGGGAACCCCGGCATTTCAACAACACGCTGAACCGGTTCCCGAGGTCTGATCCCACGCGGTCTCGCTGCTGCCGTTTCGCAGCGCAGGTTGCGCCGACTGGCGCAAAACCCGCAGAGTTGGGCATCATGTGAGAAGTAATTTCTCTTGGGAGTTGTTGAAACTCCCGTCGAGAGCCGTACAGTCATTGCGAGCACTTCTGCAGCCTCGTTGAGTCGGCAGTGAGAACGTTCCAAGCAGTAGATCTTTCAATTCAACGGAATGAACGCAGCTTCAAATACTTGCAGCGCGATCAACGAACTAGAGACGTATTGAGGAGTCCCATGGCCGGTACAACTACCAATCAGAATCTGCTCGACTGGGTGGAACAATGGCGTGAGATATTTCAGCCCGACTCTGTTGAGTTCTGCGACGGAACCACCGAGGAGTACGACCGCCTGTGTCAACTCCTAGTGGACAACGGCACCTTTGAGCGCCTCTCTGAAGACACTCGACCGAATAGCTACCTGGCGCTTTCAGACCCCAATGACGTCGCACGCGTCGAGGACCGCACATTCATTGCGTCCGAGAATGAGTCGGACGCAGGGCCAACAAACAATTGGCGGCAGCCGAGCGAGCTCAAAGCAGAGATGCTCGATTTGTACCGTGGCGTTATGCGCGGACGGACCATGTATGTCGTGCCGTTCTCAATGGGTCCGCTCGGGTCACCGATTGCGCATATCGGCGTGCAACTGACCGACTCGCCGTACGTTGCAGTCTCGATGAGGATCATGACTCGCATGGGACAAGGCGCACTTGACGTACTTGGCGCGACCGGTGAGTACGTGCCGTGTTTACACTCCGTTGGTTACCCGCTCGTGGACGCTTCCGGAACAGCTCGCCCCGACGTGGCATGGCCTTGTGACGGAGAAACCAAGTACATCTCTCACTTCCCAGAAACTCGAGAGATCTGGTCATACGGATCCGGCTACGGCGGCAATGCGCTGCTCGGCAAAAAATGCTTCGCACTGCGAATTGCTTCAACCATGGCCCGCGACGAGGGCTGGATGGCAGAGCACATGTTGATTCTGGGGATCACCTCTCCGGAAGGTCAAAAGAAATACATTGCTGCAGCGTTCCCATCGGCATGTGGCAAAACCAATATGGCAATGCTCGTGCCATCGCTTCCCGGGTGGAAGGTCGAGACGGTTGGTGACGATATTGCCTGGATGAAGTTCGGCTCCGACGGTCAGCTCTATGCCATCAATCCAGAGGCCGGATTCTTTGGGGTTGCCCCGGGAACCTCAGATGAGACCAACAAGAACGCTATGGACACGATGTGGGGCAATTCAATCTTCACCAACGTCGCCAAGACTCCTGAGGGCGACGTCTGGTGGGAAGATATGACTGCTGAGCCACCTGCTCACTTAACTGACTGGAAGGGCAACGCTTGGACTCCCGAGTCGGGCACTCCAGCGGCTCACCCCAACGCCCGCTTTACCACTCCTGCCTCGCAGTGCCCCTCGATTGCACCCGAGTGGCAAGACCCCGCAGGCGTGCCCATCTCGGCCATCCTTTTTGGCGGGCGTCGCGCAACGAACGTGCCGCTTGTGACTCAGTCATTCGATTGGCAACATGGCACCTTCTTGGGCGCGATCATGAGTTCCGAGAAGACTGCCGCTGCGGCGGGAACAGTCGGCGAGGTTCGCTTCGATCCCTTCGCAATGGTGCCCTTCATGGGGTACGCCGTTGGTGACTACATCAACCACTGGCTCGAGATTGGCGAGGCCACTGATGCGAGCAAGCTTCCCAAGTTGTTCTGGGTGAACTGGTTCCGGAAGTCAGACGAGGGCAAGTTCTTGTGGCCTGGGTTTGGCGAGAACAGCCGAGTGCTCAAGTGGGTGCTTGAGCGTGTCGTTGGAAGCGGCGACGCAGTCGAGACGGCCATTGGCTATGTGCCAACGGTGGAGTCACTCGATACTGACGGCCTAGAGATTGACGAACTCACTCTGCAGCAATTGCTCTCGGTTGACAACGACGCTTGGCGAGGCGAGGTTGAGTTGATCAACGATCACTTTGACTTTGTGGGCGAACAGCTTCCGCAAGCGATGCGCGATGAGCTCGAAAACCTAGAGAAGCGTCTTGCCGGCTAACAAGCTTGCCGGCTAACTGGCAGGGATGAGTTTGGCCACGACGGCTGAGCGTCGGCCAAGCAGGCCCACTAGGCAAGCAGCAGTGCGCGAATCCCAAGGCCCATCAGGAAGAGCCCACCGAAGCCGTAGAGCAAGTACTGCCACGCGCGCACTTGGGTCCGGTATGCATACAAGATGGCCACGGAGACAATCGAGATAAAGCCATAGAACGTGTGCATCGCGGGCGCCGAAAGGCCTTCGGCAGCCATCAGGTAAACCCCCATGCCCACTTGCACAAAAATCGTGAGTTCCATAAAGACAACAAAGCCCCACAACACCCGTACTCGTAATGGTGGCCACCAATGAGCCCCAAGGCACCAGAAGCCAGCGGCGGCATTGCCCAGAATCACCATCCATGCCCATGCTGCATGCAGGTTGGTGATCACCCCTGAGCCCACAAAGTGTTACCAAACGCTTCGCCCTCTGCCCGTTCTACACCCGTCTCTATAAACCATTCGGTGCCAAAGGCTGCAGTAAACGAGTCTGGGTCCATCGTGAGGAACCACGAGTCATCAGCTATCTGGCTTCTATGCGCCAGCATGGCTTCGCGCTTGAGGCCGACTAAGTCAGAAACGTCGATCGCATGAGTGATTTCTGCTTCTGGTTTGCCGAACTGATCGAGCGAACCCAAGAACTCTTCCTCGGCGGTCGTGCCCGTCTCGTCCTCGGCGACCTCGAGTGCTGCCTCGATAGCCGGCGGAACCTGACCTTGCTCCACAAACTGCGACAACATGCGCGAGAAGTGATCTCGGTTCATCGTGGTCTGAAAGACTCGGGGAGTTCCGGCAATCTCTGCTGCGCGAAGGCCAACGCGGTGCACCATGATGTGGTCAGGGTGGCCATAACCACCGTTGTCGTCATAAATGGTCAACATCTGAGCGTCCTCCTCGGTCAGGATGCTCGCTAGGCGGCCTGCAGCGGCATCCACTTGAGCGGTCCAAAACGAGTAGGGAGAGGTGTTGCTGGGCTCGCCCATCATCCCCGAATCCACGTAGCCCAAAAACTCAACGCGCTGCACACCCAGGATCTTCGCCGAGGCATAGCTTTCTGAAATTCTGCGTTCCCAGAGCGGCTCGCCGTCGGCAAGCACTCCGGGGGTTGGTTCGCCCCGCTCGCCCCGAGTTGCTACTACCAACACCACACGAAACCCTGCCGCCGCAGCCCGGGCCATGACTCCCCCCGTGCTAATGCATTCATCGTCGGGGTGGGCATGGAAGAAGACGAGTGTGGTCACCGCTTCAACTTAGTGCTGGGCTCACCGCAGGTTCGACCGGTGAGGTTTCTCCTAGCGCCTAGCTGCCCGTGAGAACTTGCCGCGTTCGTCCGATCTAGCTCACCGCATGCGGCTACCGCACAGAATCGTTCTGCCTCAGGTGAGAAATCTCGCTGCTCGACGTTCCGAGCCATTCGCCAAGGATCTCATCGGTGTGTTGGCCGGGATGCGAAGGCGGTCGCTGGATTTCTCCTGGAGTGCGATCAAACCGAGGTGACGGGGCTGGCTGAGTAATTCCAGCCACATCTACAAAAGTCTTTCGGTGCACGTTATGAGGATGCTGGGCTGCTTCATCCATCGTGAGAACGGGAGCGAAACAAATATCGGTGCCCTCGAGCAGGTCGCTCCACTCCTCGCGGGTCTTGGTTGCAAAGATGGCCGCGAGATGATTCTTCATCTCTGGCCACTTCGCCTTATCCATCTGAGTTGGCATGGGCTGACCAAGATCCGCATAGACCTGCTCAAGGTTCGTGTGCTTGAGGAGCTCTGCGTAGAACTGCGGCTCAATCGAGCCGATCGAAACGAAGTTTCCGTCTGAACATTCGTAGGTGTCGTAGAAGTGCGTCGCGGTGTCTAGCAAGTTGGTTCCTCGGTCGTCTGACCACATTCCCATCGCTTTGAAACCCCAGACCATGGTCATGAGCGAGGCTGAGCCATCCACCATTGCAGCATCGACCACCTGCCCTACCCCAGATCGGCCTGCCTCTAGTAAGGCGCAGACCAAGCCAAACGCTAGGAGCATTCCGCCGCCGCCGAAGTCTCCAACCAGATTGATAGGTGGTGTTGGCTTCTCACCTTCTCGGCCAAGGTGCGCAAGAACTCCCGCAAGCGCGATGTAGTTGATGTCATGCCCTGCAGTACGCGCATAAGGCCCCTCTTGGCCCCAACCTGTCATTCGGCCGTAGACCAGCTTGGGATTGATTTCTTTGCAGACCTCTGGGCCAAAGCCCAGCCGCTCAGCCACACCAGGCCGAAAACCCTCCATGAGCGCATCGGCCTGACCAATCAGGTCAAGCAGCGTTTGTAGCCCACCCTCAGACTTCAGATTCAAAGCAATAGAGCGGCGACCACGATTGAAAATATCGGCAGGAGGCGCAGCGGGATCACCGCCGACTGAGTTTTCTAAGCGATCGACACGAATCACATCTGCGCCCATATCAGACAGCATCATCGCTGCGAACGGGGCAGGACCGATACCTGCTACTTCAACAACTTTCAGACCAGATAATGGGCCCATGAGATCTCCTTCGAAGTGCGTGTTTGCCGAGTACGTGTGACGCAAAGCTTCACGGTGTTGCGCGTTCGGCGCTCACCATGATGCCTTCAATAATGCGGTCCCAATATTCCAGAGGCATATCGTGACCCATTTCTTCGAGCAATCGAAACTCTGCTTCGGGAACCAACTCCGCCGTTCGCAGGCCACCGGAAATATTCACGAGTGGGTCTGCGTCGCCGTGCATGACCACTGTGGGCACCGCGAGCTGCGCCAAGGCCTCGGCGCGAGATCCAGATGCAAAGATTGCTACGAGCTGCCTCGCAGTCCCTTCGGGATCGTAGGAACGATCAATAGCTACAGCGGCGCGTTCGGTCGCACGTTCAGTATCGAACAACCGCTGAGTGCCGATCACTCGAGAGACATGCACACTGCCTTGGATTCTTTCTTCCCGATCTAACCGAGGAACCATCACTGACAACAATGCAGTCAGCGTCTCTGGGTCGGGCGCACCGACTTCGATCTCGCCAGTGGTCGACATTAAAGAGGTCAAGCTGCGAACTCGCTCCGGGTGTTCTATTGCCATTGTCTGAGAGATCATTCCGCCCATCGAGGCTCCAAAGATGTCGGCCTGCTCTATTCCGAGTGAGTCGAGCAGTGCCATGCCATCGGCAGCCATATCGGACAAGTTGTAGGGCGCATCAACTTCCTGACCGCTCGTCACTGCAATCAAAGCGTTCATTGCGTCTACCGACTCTGAGTGAAGGTGAGTTGACAGCCCAACGTCGCGATTGTCGTAACGGATCACGTGACGATTCGTAGCGGCGATCCGTTCGCAGAACTCATCTTCATAGACCAAACATTGCGCACCAAGACCAGAAACCAAAAGCAGGCTCGGGTCATCCGGGTTACCAAAGCGGTCGAAATACAACTCGATACCATTTGCTGCTGTTGTTGCCATCGGGTGAGTTTTCTAGGCCTTGACCGTTTGGTCAAGTACGCCCGGCAGCACCCGCGTCTCCTTCGTGCCGACTCCGCGATTGCTGTGCTCTTGCTGTGCTCCTGCTGTGCTCTTGCTGTGCTGCTGCGTGGCGGTGACTAGGTTCTGCACTGCACACCCGGGGCGAACACCAGCAGAGACCACAAGGGACTGAAGAATGAGCCATCACGAGCCACCTGATATTCGAATCGACTCTCTCACTGGCGCACCCACCGTGATTGTTGGTTCGCGCCAAGGTCGCCCGAACCTGCCAGCGTCTGGCTGCCCATTCTGCCCGGGAGGCCTTGAAGCTCCGGACCCCTATGAGGTGCGCTGGTTTGTAAACCGGTGGCCAGCGCTGCCCGAGGAGTGCTGCGAACTTGTCTTGTACACCCCCAAGCACGATGCCGAGTTCTGGTCGCTTGGAGTTGAAGGTGCCACAAAGGTGGTGGACGTATGGGCTGAACGAACTGCAGCACTTGGTGCTCGGCCGGACGTCGACTACGTGCTGATCTTTGAAAACCGTGGGCCCGAGGTCGGTGCGACAATCGCTCACCCGCATGGTCAGATTTATGCGTTTAGCGATATTCCACCAGCACCGCTCATTGAGCTCCGCGAAGGCAGGCTTGAACCCGACAGCATCCCAGAAGAACTGTTGGTTTCCTGCAGCGGCGAGTGGATTGCTTGGGTACCAGAGGCTGCTGCTTACCCGTATGAACTTCGCATTGCGCCAAAAAATCTAGTGGGGTCGCTGACCGACGCCGAATGTGACCGGTCAGGATTAGCTGCAGTGTTGGTCGACTCGCTTGCTCGGCTCGATCAGCTGTTCTCTGAGCCGATGCCGTACATGCTGTGGATACACCAGCGCCCAACAGATGGCGGGGACTGGGAAGACTCTCGGGTGCACTTTCATATCACCCCACTGCTTCGAAGCCCCGGAACGCAACGCTACGTTGCAGCGGCTGAGCTTGGTTCTGGGATCACCTTTAACCCCGTTCAGCCAGCAGAGGCAGCAGCGCAACTACGAGCCTGCAAAGGCTTGTCAGAAACTGAGCCTTCACGGTGAACAACTCACAACGCCGAGCGGGTTCGTTTCGCGCAGTGGCTCCGGGCCGGGTCAACCTCATTGGAGATCACACCGACTACATGGGCGGCCTTGCATTGCCCATGGCCATCAACTTGGCCACCACCATTACCGCAACTACGGCTAGCTCAGTCATTGAATTGACCTCTGAGCAGGTTGATGGAGACATCCATGTGCCTTTGCCTGTGACTCAGCCAAACCAAGTGACCCCAGGTTGGGGCCGCTACGTGGCCGGAGTGGCGGCCGTCCTTGGTAGCACCGAGGGCTTTGTCGGACGCGTCACTTCAACGCTTCCCCTCGGTAGCGGGCTTTCTTCTAGTGCAGCACTCGAGGTTGCGACTGCGCTTGCCTTAGGAGATTCGGGATCGCCCTTAGAGATCGCCGTTCACTGTCAGTCAGCGGAGCAACTAGCAAGCGGCGTACCTTGCGGAATCATGGACCAACTCGCTATCGCCTCGGCGACTGAAGGGAATGGCTTGCTCATCGACTTCAGCAACAACAGCGTCACCGAGGTGCCCATTCCTGACACCGCACAGTTCTGGGTGATTCATTCCGGCGAGGAGCGACAACTCGTTGGTTCGGCATATGCCGAGCGCCGAGCACAGGCTGAGCAGGCCGCTGCTTTGGTTGGGCCACTCCCAGAGGCAGACCTGAGCAGCATTAACGCAGTGAAGGATCGCGTTCTTCGGGGAAGGGCGAGGCATGTGCAAACCGAATGCGCTCGCGTACGCCTCTTTGCCGCAGCGCTGTTGCAGTCTGATCTACATCAGTGCGGCAGATTGATGATCGAGAGCCATACCTCTTTGCGAGATGATTATGAAGTCTCTACTGCCAAAATGGACTCACTGGTGAACCAACTTTGTGCCACCTCTGGGGTGTACGGGGCACGCCTCACAGGGGCTGGCTTCGGAGGATGCGTGGTGGCGTTAGCCGACCCCGACATAGAACTCCAGGGCTTACGGGTACACCCAAGCGCCGGCGCTCATCTGCAGTGGCTCACCGAGGATGAAAACGAGTCGGCTCAGCGATAGGGAGTAATCAGACCGTTGGTGGCGGTTGTTGGCCAAGCAGAACAGCCTTCTGTGACTCAAATTCTGCTTGGGTGATGTGGCCATCGTCTCGCAGCGCAGCAAGCTTAGAGATCTCATCTGCTGCTGAGACGGGGGTTGCTGGGCTTCGGACTCGGTCGAATTTACGATTCTCGTTATCTTCCATCTGCTGGTACAGCTCTTGCTGAACACCGATGGGGTTGCGAACATCTTCAAAGGTCTGCACCCCATGTTCACCAGCGGATTCGATTGTGAGCGTTCCTGCACCAACCATGCGGTCGATGATTCCCTGATTGAAGAACACCGTGTTGATTCGCTCCAAGGGAATCTCGATACCACGCTTTGAGATGATTCCTTCACGGTAAATACAGCGATCAGTAGTCACCACAAAATTGGTCGAGATCCAAGCAATCCAGCGTTGAAGGAAATACAGCAGCGCCCCAATCACAAAAAGCGCCGCAACGCCCGAGGCGAAGCTGCTCAGAGTCCCTGTGAGATCTGCTCCGAACTGAATCCACCCCCCAAAGATGATCGCTACAACCAGAATCACCACACCTTTGGCAAGCATGATCCAGTGCGGATGCAGATCGAGCACAATTTTTTCTTCTCTATGCAGATTGTCTGGGCTAAATGGCACCCCTACAGGTTACTGCTCACAGCAGAAGTCGGGGCGATATGCCCGGCGAGAGTGTCTCTCGGCGCTGCTACCGTCAGTGCAGTGCGTGGCGAGCAATGACGGATCAATCAAGGGCGGTTCAGACAGAGCCGCCAAACAAAGAGTCGGTAGCAGCGGCCAAGCTAGTGCGCGGGCTCAATCAGGCACAGCTCGAGGCAGTCATCTCGGAGGCTTCCCCGCTGCGCATTTTGGCCGGTGCAGGCTCGGGTAAAACGAGAGTCCTCACTCATCGCATTGCGCACCGTTCGGCCATCGGGACCCTTGACCCCAACCGAGTGCTCGCTGTTACCTTCACGCGCAAAGCCGCAGGAGAATTGCGCGAGCGCCTTGGCCGCTTGGGTATCAGCGGCGGGATTAACGCCGGCACCTTTCACTCCATTGCGTATGCGCAACTTCGTCAGCGCTGGGAGGAGCGCGGCATCCGACCTCCGGAACTCCTTGAGCGAAAGGTGGGCTTTGTTGCACGTTTGATGTCAGCAAAAGACCGCAACACGCCACTCGATGTTGTGGCAGAAATCGAGTGGGCCGCCGCTCGCAGAATCACCCCAGAAACCTATGAGGCCGCTGCAGCCCTCGCTCGCCGGCGACCACCACTTGCGCTCGGCACGGTGGCGGGAATCTACGAGCGATTCATGGCAGAAAAGCTACGCAAACGCTTAGTTGACTTCGACGACCTTCTCCGGCTCGCAGCAAGAGACCTTGCTGCAGACCCGGTCTATGCGGCTGCGCGCCACTGGAGGTTCCGGCACCTCTTTGTAGATGAGTTCCAAGATGTCAACCCGCTGCAGTATGAACTACTCGCTGCATGGCTCGGCCCCGAATCAGACCTGTGCGCCGTAGGGGACCCCAACCAAGCCATCTACGCATGGAACGGCGCTGACGCTCGCTACCTCACTGATTTTGAGAAGTACTTTCCGAAGAGTTCAACAGTCACCCTCGAAGACAACTATCGCTCCACACCGCAGGTACTCACCGTGGCCAATGCTGTTCTCGATGCAGGCCACAGCGTTCCAATCAAGCTGCGGTCTCATCGGCCCGACGGTCTGATTCCAGTCGTGCGTGACTACCCCGATGCCCTTGCCGAGGCTCAGGCCACTGCTCGATCTGCCCGCGATCATCACGCTCCGGGCACAGCATGGAGCAACCAATGTGTTCTTGTAAGAACAAACGCTCAAGCGGCACTCATGTCGGAAGCATTTACTAGCGCTCGGATTCCGCATCGGGTTCGTGGGGGCGGCGACCTTCTTGAACAACCCGAAATCCGCCAAGCAATCAACGGGTTCAGGCGGGCCTCCACTCTGCAAGTAGCACTCGGAGACTTAGAGGATGAGATCCGACGTTTAGCGCCCGACTTAGTAAGCGAGGCATCAAGCACGGTTCCGGTTGCTCCAGCCTCACCTGCAACGCTTCCAGTTGGAGACCTCGCCGAAGAACGTGCAGCAAACATGGCGGAACTTGTTCGACTTGGTCGCGAGTATTCGGTGCTCGACCCAACAGGCGGCATTCCGGGTTTTCTTGGCTGGCTTACCTCTGCGTTACGCGGCGAGGACCGCTCTGGCGGGGATGCAGTCGAGATCGTCACCTTTCACGCTGCAAAAGGTTTGGAATGGTCGGTGGTCCACGTGGCTGGCTTAGAAGAGGGGTTCGTCCCGATACATCACGCCAAAGAATCCCCCGATGACCTCGACGAGGAGCGGCGCCTGTTGTACGTGGCACTCACCCGTGCCAGAGACGAACTGATCTGCTCGTGGGCAAAGACCCGAACCTTTGGATCTCGCACAGCTAACCGGCAGCCTTCGCCTTGGCTCAGCATTATTGCCAACACCGTTGGGGCTACTCCCCCTGAGGTCCCCCGAAAAGACGGCGCAGGCCGAGCCAGGGCAGCTCGCGCAAACCTCAAGAAGCCTGCGACGGATCTGCCCGACAGTGATGCTGACCTGTTTGAGGCTTTGCGAGCTTGGCGTAAGGCTCAGGCCAAAGAGGCAGACGTGGCGGCGTTCGTCATCTTTAGCGACGCAACCCTTCGAGCAGTGGCAGAAGCTAGGCCACGAAGCCGCTCTGAACTTCTTGCTCTGCACGGTATCGGGGCTGTCAAAGCGCAGCGATTCGGCGATGACCTCTTGCGAGTTGTGGCCGAGCACAAGTAGACCGAGCAGAAGTAGACCGAGCAGAAGTCCGCCCAGCAGACGTAGTCAGTTGTAGCTCTGCTGTTAGCGATCCTTATTTCTTGATTCGAGCAGCGCTGTGAATTTCTCACGGTCAAAGGCAATAAAGAGCCCCGACGCT
>CAEZYU010000013.1_pt1 | contig 29804 bp, 29 predicted proteins | sample 7265681 | NCBI WGS metagenome assembly CAEZYU01 (sample SAMEA6813940, study PRJEB35770) | freshwater metagenome | biome: Freshwater; feature: Freshwater reservoir; material: water | place: Czech Republic | collected 2017-04-14 | depth 30m m | reverse complement strand
GTGACGAGCACATCGTTCGCCTTGGGATCATCGAGTTGCACATCCTCGATCTTCCAGTCCTCACCAGTTCCCCAAAGCACTGCGGCACGAGTTGTTGTTGGCATGAGTTCCCCTTTTGGTAATCGCGACGATGTACACACCGGCCGAAAAGTTGGCTCAATGCCAACCCCCTTCTTCTAGTCCATCTGAGCCGCCTCTGCCGGTCGGTTGCTTCACTGTGTCCTAGCTGAATCTCGAAAGAGTTTCCCGGCAGTACTATTTGGGAGTTGCCCTACTCATCGATCAGGAACTGAGGCTCACATGAGCATTGACGAACTCGCTGCAAACGCTGACCAAGTAGCTGCCGAAGAACTGCGCGCCGACGAGTTGCAAGCCAAGGAGTCGCAGGTCGAGGAGCTGCTCGTGGAGGAGCTGCTCGTAGAGGAAGTCTCCATCGACGGCATGTGTGGCGTGTACTAATCGTTGCTCGCCGTGATTGACCTTGAGGCTCGCTATGAGATCAGCCCGAATGTGTCGCTTCGACCAGAGCGCTTTGGTGCTCTGGCTTACAGCTTCGACACGCGCAAGCTGTCGTTTCTGAAACACCCCGACTTAGTTCGTGTTGTCGAGTCTCTTGATTCTTCCGAGTCTGTCCGTGAAGCCTTTGAGACCGTTGGCGTGGATAAAGCTCGCTGGCCAAGCTTTTTAACCGCCTTAGCAACCCTTGAGACTTCGGAGATGATTCGTGCATCCTGAGCACCATGTCGACATGATTCCAGCCCAACCTGCAGCAGCCACTCGGCCTCTTGTCGAGGAGTTCAAGTTTGGTTTGGATGCTCCAATCTGCCTGACATGGGAGTTGACCTACGCCTGCAATTTGTCCTGCGTGCATTGTTTGTCTTCTTCTGGTCGGCGAGACCCTCGGGAGTTGACCACCGAGGAATGCTTTCGCGTCATCGATGAACTTGAACGACTCAAGGTCTTCTACGTCAATATCGGCGGTGGCGAGCCAATGCTCCGTGCCGATTTCTTTGAGATTCTCGAATACGCCGCAGCGCACAATGTGGGCGTCAAGTTTTCTACGAACGGCACATTCATCGATGCTGCGGCTGCCGAGCGCCTTGCAGCCATGGATTATCTAGATATTCAGATTTCTATCGACGGTGCAGACGCTCAAGTAAACGATCTGGTTCGAGGCGAGGGCTCGTTTGCTGCAGCTCGTGCAGCCATGGATCACCTAGCCGCAGCAAATTTCGGTCCATTCAAAATCAGTCTGGTGGTCACTCGCCATAACGTCACCCAACTTGACGAGTTCAAAGAAATCGCCGACTCCTACGGTGCGCAACTTCGCGTCACCCGGCTGCGTCCCTCGGGTCGTGGAGTTGACTCTTGGGCCGAGCTTCACCCAACTCAGGCCCAACAACGGCAGCTGTACTACTGGCTTATGGATCGTCCCACCGTGCTCACCGGCGACTCCTTCTTTCACCTTTCGGCCCTTGGTGACGCTCTTCCCGGACTGAATCTTTGCGGGGCAGGTCGAGTGGTCTGTCTGATCGACCCTGTCGGTGATGTCTATGCGTGCCCTTTTGTGATTCACGATGAGTTCCTCGCCGGAAACATTCGCAACGAGGGTGGCTTTACCAAAGTGTGGCGCGAGTCGGATTTGTTCTTGTCGCTGCGAGAGCCAGAGAGCGAAGGGGCCTGCACAAGTTGCGGAAGCTACGACGCCTGCCAGGGCGGGTGTATGGCTTCGAAGTTCTTTGTTGGTCTTGAACTCACCGACCCCGACCCCGAGTGCGTCTTAGGTAATGCCGAGCCCTATCTTGCAGCGCTCCAAACTGCTGGTGTTGCTGTGCCGAGTTCTACCGCAGACCATTCTCGACCAGGAGTTCCCGTACCCTCGCCCGTTACGCTGCGCCCGACGCGCCGACAACGCGCCTGATCCGTATGGTCACCCCCGAGGGCTTGGGAGAGTCGGCCGAAGTGAGCCAAAGTGGTGGAGTGAAACTGCTTGAGCCACTCAATTTGGGCATGCTGCAGGCGCCAAATCGAATCATTTTTGGCCCGCATGAGACCAACCTCGGTTCGGGGCGTTCTTTGTCAGACGCGCACGTTGCCTACTACCAGCGCCGGGCAGCAGGCGGGGCGGGGATCATCGTTACTGAAGAGGCCTCGGTGCATCAATCCGATTGGCCATATGAGCGTTCACCGCTCGCACTGCAATGCGCGGATGGCTGGGAGAGCATCGCCTCTGCATGTTCTGCGGAAGGCTCGCTAGTTCTTGCAGCGATTGGCCATGCAGGCGGCCAAGGAACTTCGCATTGGAGTCAGCGTGAACTCTGGGCACCCTCTCGGGTTCCAGAAGTGAATTCTCGTGAGATTCCAAAATGGATGGAGCCTGAAGACATCGCGCAAGTAATCGATGGCTTTGCGGCAGCTGCGCTCTTGGCAGTCCAATCGGGCTGCGATGGCGTAGAGATCAACGCTGGGCAGTACTCGCTTGTTCGGCAGTTTCTCTCTGGGCTCACCAACCAGAGATCCGATCAGTGGGGCGGAGACCGCCGACTGTTCTTAACGCAGGTGCTGACAGCAGTTCGCAGCGCAATCGGCCCAGAGAAGCTGCTGGCAGTGCGCTTATCTTGTGATGAACTCGCACCTTGGGCTGGCATCACCCCTGAGCAGGCGCCCGAGCTTGCTGCCGAGATTGCTCACGAACCCCAAGAGGGGCCGATTGACCTTCTGACGGTAGTGCGTGGCTCGATTTATTCTGTTTCTGCGACTCGACCAGGGGGCCACACGCCACCCGGATTTAATCTCGAGCTCAGTAGAGCAGTTCGCGAACAGGTTCGATTAGCAACGAGTAACCGCGTCGCTGTAGCAGTTCAAGGATCAATCGTGGATGTCGCGCAAGCTGAATGGGCGTTGACCGATGGAATCGCTGACGCAGTCGAGATGACTCGCGCTCAGATCTCGGACGCTCAGCTTGTATCGAAGTTGCGTTCTGGCACTGCAGCACGCATTCGGCCATGCACCTTGTCGAACCAAAAAAGTCAGGTTCGCGATAACCGCAACCCCATCGTGACTGCCTTGGGTGATCCGCTCTCGGGCTACGAAACAAAAGACGCGCCACCAGAAACAGCAGCAGCGCACCGAGTCGAACTCACCGTTGTGGGTGGTGGTCCAGGTGGCCTCGAAGCAGCACGAGTCGCAGCAATTCGCGGGCATCAGGTGCGTCTTTTTGAAGCCTCTGATTCCTTTGGAGGAATGGTGCGCGTGGCAGCAAAGGGACCAGGGTGGGATCGACTTGCACTTTTAGTTGACTGGCTCGAAGCCGAGTGCAGGATCGAAGGTGTTGAGCTCATCAACAATCATCGAGTCACTCCTGGGGAACTCAACGGTCACGTGATTGTGGCCGTAGGGGGACGCGAGGGGCTACGCGCTTACGAGCAGCAGCCGGGTTCAGTTGTGCGAACAGCGGCCGAGGCCCTCGATGATCCTGAGTCGCTGCCTCAGGGCGCAGTTCTCATTTGGGACCCAATCGGCGGTCCCATTGGCGTGGCTCTTGCAGAGTTACTCGCTGAGCGTGGCGTCGAAGTGCACATCGCTACACAGGACAACATCGTTGGCAATGAACTTGCCCGATCCGGCGACCTTGCTCCCGCGAATGCTCGCTTACTGCAGGCGGGTGTGCACCTGCACCCCCGGATGCTGTTGCGTTCGGTCTCTGCAGAAGGCGCAACACTTGAGGATCGTTTTTCGGCCCAACGACAGCAGCTACCTGTGGCGGTAGTCATCGATGCTGGTCACCGGCTACCCAACGATGCACTTGGTCTAGAACTCGCCGATGTGGCTCGGGTACAGGCCAGCAGTGTGGGCGATTGTGTTGCACCACGAACCATCTATGAAGCCATCCTTGAAGGCCGCCGGGCTGCAATTGCTCTGGGCTGAAGTTGCCGCCGCAAAATACCTTGTTGACATAGCCGCTTCTGCCGCTACCCTCAGTAGGCGGGTGTTGGCTCAGTCAACCCGTTACGGGGAAAGTCGGGCGTTCGTAGCCGCTTAGGAGACATGACAATGGCAGCACCATCGGTACTCAGCGAGACCATCACATCTTCAAACGTGGTCACGGCAACAAGCGCGGGCGTTGAGCGAACTATTCAAAATGCTGTGGACTTAGCGAAGTCCGCAAACGGGATGTTTCGCAGCCATGACGATGTAGCTGTTGCCTTGCCAGGTGGGATGTTTGGCCATGTGCGTAACGGCAAGCTCATCGGGTTTGGCCTTGAGCCAATCGGCGAGGTGCTCGTTGATTCGCACCGCAAGGTCTCTGGCCTGATCGATGGCAGCAAGGGCCATGTGCTGTGGGGGCGAGTGGCCGCAGTCGCAGGCGGAACTGCAGCGGCGGTGTCTTCAGTTGCTGGCTTGACCTCAATCCTGCTGGGGCGTCGGCGCTCCTCTGGATCTCACTGACCTAGCTACTACTTCGGCTACTGATTCGGTCAGGGCCTGATGTGGACCTAAGTTAGAAACATGTCTGAGCAGATCATCTGGACTCCCTTGCAGCTGGGGCCAGTCACCGTGCGCAACCGCATCGTCTTTTCTGCGCACCTCACGAACTATGCCCAGGACGGTCTGCCGACTGAGCAGCACGCCGCGTACTACGCGGAGCGTGCCAAGGGTGGCGCTGGGCTCATCATCACCGAAGAGCACTCAACGCATCGAACCGATTGGCCCTACGAAAAGCTCATTCATGGGTTCAACCGGGAAGTGATTCCTGGGTATCGGCGAATTACTGACGCTGTGCACCAGCATCGGGTTCCGATTTTTGCGCAGATCAATCACAATGGCGGCCAAGCATCCTCGATGTATTCGAGGTTGCCAGTGTGGGCGCCTTCGGCAGTTGCAGACCCTCTCTTTCGAGAGGTCCCCAAAGCCGTGGACGCAGCCGAAATTGCAGAGATTGTTGCCTCGTATGCGCTCGTCGCTGGTCACTGCGTGGAAGGCGGATTTGATGGGGTCGAACTTCAGTGTTCGCACTCCTCGATTGTGCGTGGCTTCTTGTCTCCTGCAACCAACCTGCGCACAGATGACTACGGCGGTTCACTGGCCAATCGAGCAAGAATCCTGATTGAAATCGTTGCAGCGGTTCGCGCCGAGATTGGCTCAGATTTAGCTCTTGGAGTTCGCCTATGCGGAGACGAACTCATTGAAGGCGGAACCACCATTGACGAAGCAGTCTTAGTGGCCAAGATGGTTGAGGCCACGGGTCATGTTGACTACATCAATACGTCAATCGGCGTGGCTACTTCTTCGCTGTTCATGATCGAAGCTTCGATGCATATCCCCCCTGGATACGCAATGTTTATTCCCGCAGCAATGCGAGAAGCAGTCGACCTTCCAGTGGTTGGCGTTGGGCGCTTCAAAGATCCGCTGCAGGCAGAGCGGGCACTGAGCGAAGGCCTGTGTGACCTTGTGGGCGTAGTACGTGGCCAGATTGCCGACCCCGACTTTGTTCGCAAAGCAAAAGCGGGTTTCACCGATGACACCCGCCTGTGTTTGTCGTGCAACCAAGAGTGCGTTGGACGCATGGGCCTCAACCGATGGTTGGGCTGTATTGAAAATCCACGAACCGGGCAAGAGTCCCTTGGTGTTGGCCTAGCCCAAACAGTGAGTATTAGCCGCAAAGTGCTGGTGGTGGGTGCTGGTCCAGCGGGCATGCAAGCAGCAATTGCCGCTGCGCGTAACGGCCACCGTGTGACTGTCTGCGAACAAGAGTCTGTTGCCGGCGGGCAAGTGCGTTTAGCGGCCAGCGTGCCGAACCGAGCTGAGTTTGGCGACTTAGTTCGCAACCAACTCCACGAGTGTGGCCGCCTCGGCGTGGAGTTCGAATATGGGGTAACAGTTACTGCCGAGGAGGTGTCGAGACGTGGCGTTGACACTGTCATTATCGCGACCGGTGCACGACCTTCGACTCCGTATTGGATGCCCGAGGACTTGGCAGGCGGCTCAGGTTGGATCGTGGATGTTCGTGATGTGCTCTCTGGCAGAGTGCACCCCGAGGGCAACGTTGTTGTGATCGACGAGATTGGTTTCCATCACGCAACCTCCGTTGCGGAGCTTCTTGCGGATCGCGGTTGTGACGTCGAGATCATTACGCCCGGCATGGTCGTTGGACAAGACCTTGGCATCACGCTCGACATGGAGAACTGGTGGATTCGTGCTGGCTTCAAAGGCATTGTCCAGACCACAAATTCTGGTGTGATGGGCATTGAGGGCCACACCGTGCAACTTCAGCATCACCCAACGGGAACCCAGATTTCTCGTGAGCCTGACTGGCTTGTCTTGGCGCTTCCAGCGGACCCTGTCGATGAGCTCTACTTCGAGCTGAAAGGCCTCGGGGTCGACGTGTATCGAGCTGGTGATGCAGTAGCGCCTCGGCGTGCGCATTCTGCTGTGATCGAAGGCGAACGAGTTGGTGCAGCGGTTGCCTCGGCAGATCGGGTCCTTGCAGACCGCTGAACTGCCCTGCCTGAACTGCCCTGCTTGGGGGGAATCGCAAGTTGAGCATTACTCTCTGGCTATGTCTGCAATTCTTGCTCTCGTGCCGATTCGGGCGGGTGTCCTTCCTTCCGGTGGTGCCGAAGTGGTTGCCGAGGCACAAGGCCGCGCTCTGCTTGTGGGTGAAGGTGCAAGAGAAGCAGCAGCAGCATTGGCTGGCATCGCAACCGAGCTGCGAGCTTGGGAGACTCCAGGCTTTGCTCCGGGCAATTGGGCGCAACGACTTGCTCCGGTGCTCATCGATGAAGCCGTTGTGTTGCTACCGGCGTCTCCTGATGGCCGTGACCTTGCTCCCCGGGTCGCTGCAGCCCTTGATCGAACGCTGTTAGCCGGGGCCATGGAGATCCGTCCCGACCGAGTTTCTACCATTCGATACGGCGGACGCGTGCTAGCAGAACACCTAGTAACAGCGCAGGTGGTGATCACGTTGCAACCGGGAGTTCGCGGAGTGATACATCCGCATGGTCCGGTTCCAGAGGTTGAGTTCATCACCCCTGCCGAACCCGCGGACACACTCGCAGATGTAGAGATTTTGGAACTGCTTCCCCCTGATGTCTCCACGATGGACCTCTCTGAGGCACCACGGATTCTTGGTGGTGGTGCCGGGTTGGATTCGGCCGAGCGATTTGATCAACTCGCGCAGGTAGCGGCACTGCTTGAAGCCTCAGCGGGTGCTACTCGAGTGATTACTGATCGCGGATGGATTGGCCATACGCGCCAGATCGGGACGACAGGTGTGGTGGTCGACCCTCGGCTTTATATTGCCTTCGGTGTCTCTGGTGCTGTTCAGCACACTGCCGGGCTAGGGCAGCCCGATCACATCATCAGCATCAATCTGGACGAGCATTGCCCGATGATGGACCTTGCCGATTTGGCGTTGGTAACCGATGCAAACGAGACGCTGCAGATTCTTCAGCAGCGTTTGCTGCACCCGCAAGATGCACAGAAAGCCAGCCAAGCTGATGTCTAACTCTGACGTGCCGGACGTTGACGTGCCTGACTTTGATGTCGTTGTCGTGGGAGCTGGGCCTGCTGGGTCTGCTGCTGCTCTTGAGCTGGCTCGGGCGGGACGGTCGGTTTGTCTCCTTGAGCGTGGGCCGTATCCGGGGTCAAAGAACATGTACGGCGGCGTGATTTACGGCCGAGTCCTTGACTCCTTGATTCCCAACTGGTGGGAGGAAGCTCCGATTCAGCGCTGGGTAACTCGTCGTTCCACCATGTTGATGACTGGCAATCAGGCGCTCACCGTTGACTACCGTTCCAATACTTGGGGCGAGGCACCCTATAACGGGGCTACGGCGTTTCGGCCTGATTTCGATGCTTGGCTAGCGGCAAAGGCCGAGGCTGCCGGGGCCGTGCTGATTTGTTCAACCACCGCTACGGGGCTGCTGCGCGATGGGCAGCGAGTCGTTGGGGTACGCACTGATCGTCCCGATGGCGACCTCACAGCTCGAGTGGTGATTTGTTGTGATGGCGTCAACTCGTTCCTTGCCAAAGAGGCGGGTTTGTATCCGCCTTCTGACCCGGCGAACTACACGCTGGGAGTAAAGGAAACCATTGCGCTTCCGCGTGAGGTGATCGACGAACGATTTGCAGTTCGTGGTAATCACGGCGTTGATATTGAAATTCTTGGATGCACCGGCAAGGTTCCCGGCGGCGGATTCTTGTATACAAACGCCGAGAGTTTGGCAGTTGGTTTAGTGCTGTCATTGCCTGAGTTGGCGAAGTGCGGCCGTCGCCCCGAAGAGATTCTTGCCGAGCTTAAATCCCACCCGGCGATTGCACCGCTGATCGAGGGTGGCGAGGTGAAGGAGTACTCGGCGCACATGATCCCCGAAGCCGGATACAAGATGATGCCCGAACTGATCGGCGACGGAATCTTGGTGGCTGGGGATGCTGCCGCGATGTGTTTGGCGGCGGGAATCTGGCTCGAGGGAGTCAACTTTGCAATTGGTTCTGGTGCCGCTGCTGGGCAAGCTGCAGCCCGCGCAGTACAACGCCGTGATACCTCGACGGCCGGCTTGGGCGACTATCGGCGTCGCTTAGAGGCCAATTTTGTGATGACTGATCACCGTAAGCTCAAAGACGCTCCGCATCTTGTGATGAGCGACCTTGCTCAACAGCAACTTCCTCGGATTGCCTGTGGTGTGATGGAACAGCTCTTTACGGTGACCAACCCCGAGCCCAAGCCTGGGCTCAGAAAGATCATCCGTTCGCAGATGAAACTGAATAACCTCAAACTGCGCGACGCGATCTCTCAAGGAGTCAAAGCGCTAAGGACCTACGGATGAGTACAGACGCGTACCCAGAAATCAGCTTCGAGTCTCGAATGAGCTCCGTAGAGTTTCGCGTCTCTGAGCAGGCTCACATCACCGTAGATGGCAAGAAATGTGCAGACTGCTCAACACGCGGATGCATCACGGCTTGTCCGGCGAACCTGTTTGTGCCAACTGCTGATGGCGGGATTTTATTCAATTACGAACTCTGCTTTGAGTGCGGCACCTGCTACATGGTGTGCAATGAAGAGGGCGCAATCACGTGGTCGTACCCAGAGGGTGGCCATGGGGTGGTGTTCCACTCCTCATGACTGCTGGTTCTGCAAACACTGCATCTCTAAATATTGTGGCCTGCGTCAAGTGGGCTGAGCTTCGACCAGAGATCGATCCCTTGCATGGATCCGTTGGGGACCAACCTCGTGGTTCAGGGCTTTCTAGCTCGGATCTTGCAGCAATTGAATCGGCGCTAGTGATTGCAGAGGCTTGGTCACAGTCAGGTACAGAAAGCTCGGTAACCGTGCTGTGTGCTGGTCCTGAAGCTGCCGATGCAGCGCTGCAGGATTTGCTAGCAGTAGGCGTTGAGCGAGTGGTTCGACTTGAACTCAAAGAGCAACGCAGTAGCGCTCAGGTCGCAGAGTGTTTGGCCGCTGTACTCACCCCCGAACACCTTGATGCGCAGCTCGTGATCTGTGGGGATGTCAGCGCAGACCGCGGATCTGGCTCGGTTCCAGCTTTTTTGGCACACCAGCTTGGTGCCGTCCAGGCTCTCGGCCTCATTGGACTTGAGCCAACGGGATCTGGCCGACTCACAGCTACTCGTCGTCTTGACGGTGGCCGGCGTGAACGCTTGCTCGTCACGGCACCCGCTGTGATCTCAGTAGAAGGATCAGTTGCAGACCTTCGACGCGCATCTCTGGCAGCAACGTTAGCGGCCAAGAGCAAGAAGATTGAGGTTCGTGTTCTGCGAACTGACTCGCCAGTAGAGGTGCATCGCTTGCGACCGTGGCGGCCGCGTCCGAGAGTGTTGGCCCCGCCACTTGGCGACGACGCTCTGAGTCGGATACTTGCTCTCACTGGTGCGCAAGCAAGCAGTACCTCATCGCGAACCTTGGTGCTAGATCCCGAGCAGGCGGCCGAGGCAGTACTCGAACAGCTCGCTGCTTGGGGCTATCTCAGTGACGCTCCACCAACCTGAGATGGCTGCTACCTACCTTGCGCAGCTTGCATCTTCAGAGGTCCCCTCAGGTTCTTTGTTGCTCGTCCCGCTCGGTAGCTGCGAGCAGCATGGCCCGCATCTGCCTGTAGATACCGACCAGAGAATCGCCAACTGGCTCTGTGACCAACTAGGGGCGAGCTTGTCGTATGTGGTCATTGCCCCGCCCATTACGATTTCGGCCTCGGGTGAGCACCAGGGGTTTGCAGGCACCTTGTCGATCGGCGCTGCGGTGCTTGAGTCTGTTGTCATTGAGCTCGTTCGCTCGGCTTTGCCAGCGCCTGGTGAGGGGCCCTTTGACGCAGTGCTCTTTGTAAATGGCCATGGAGGAAACATCGCTGCAGTGAATGCTGCGGTCACCCAACTGGGCTCAGAGTCTCGCTCTGTTGCCGTGTGGAACCCACAGGTTGCAGGGGGTGATTCGCACGCAGGAAGAACCGAAACTTCGATGCTGATGTATTTCGACCCAAGCTGTGTGCGTACTGAGCAGTTGCAGGCGGGCAGTACCGAACGCTGGCGAGAGATTGGGCCCAGGGTGATTGCCGAGGGTCTTGCTGCTGTTACCCCGAATGGGGTTCTGGGCGACCCGCGTGATGCAACCGCTGAAGAGGGCGCCGAGGTCTGTGCAGCGTTGTTGCAGAGCCTCACAGAGTTTGTGACCGACTGGTTTGTGACCGACTCGCGACAGCAGCCCCGCTCGTGACTCAGGCACCTCTTTTGCATGGGGTTCCGGCATTCGCCTGCGACTCGTCGGTGCGACGATCCGGAGTTCGGGGGCGGTTTGTGCTCGGCGGATCTCCGATTCGCTTGTTCTCTCTGACTGCGGCCGGTTCAGCGCTGATGGATCGCATCGAGGTTGGCGCACCATTTGATGCGAGCCCGGCCGAATGCGAACTGATTGACCGTTGGATTGATGCTGGCTTGATCCACCCACAGCCCGCTCTTGCTGCTGCTGGTCTGGCTGCTGCTGGGTTAGCTGGAGGAGTGACCGTTGTAGTTCCGGTGAGGGATCGCGCTGCAGGGTTGGAGCGGCTTTTGGCCTCGCTTGCTGCAGATTCGGCCGCCGGTTCGGCTGCAGATTCGGCCGCCGGTTCGGCTCGGGGGTCTGCCGGATCTGGTGTTGAGGGCATTACCGAGATCATCATCGTCGATGATGGGTCAGTTCAGCCGCTAGTCATTCAACTCGGCGATGCACGCCTCCCGCCCTGTCGTGTGATCCGCCTTGAGCAGTCTGTAGGTCCTGCTCAGGCCCGGAATTTGGGCCTAGAACAGGTGTCGACTCCGCTGGTGGCCTTTGTGGATTCGGATTGCACCGTTTCTTTGGGTTGGCTTGAGCCCCTTCTCGAGCACTTCGGTGACGCGTCTGTTGTGGCTGTTGCTCCTCGTGTGATGTCTGCTCTTCGCGCTGTTGGTCGGACGCAGAGCAGACCACTGACTGCACTTGAGCAGTACGAGATTTTTCGGTCCCCACTTGATTTGGGGGCGAAAGCTGGTCGAGTTTCGCCAGGAACGCGGGTGTCGTATGTGCCGAGTGCCGCACTGCTGATGCGCACCGATGTCGTGCGAGCAGCGGGTGGCTTCAACCCAGCCATGCGCGTTGGTGAGGACGTAGATCTGATCTGGCGCCTTCTTGAGCCTGCTGGCTCACGCAAGGCCGGGCGCGTTCGCTACCAGCCCGCATCGGTCGTGCATCACGAGATTCGTTCGGGGCTTGGACAATGGGCGCGGCAGCGAATTGATTACGGCAGTTCGGCTGCTGCGCTTGAGCGGGCGCACCCAGGCATGGCTGCTCCGGTCGTGATCTCTCCGTGGAGCGCAGCAGTCTGGGGCCTCGTTGCAACGGGCCACGCTGCTACAGGCGCGGCGCTCGCCGTTGGCACAACAGCACAACTGAGAAAGAAGTTGCCAGACCTTCCTATCGGCGAGGTAGCTCGACTTGGAATCGGCGGCCATCTTGGAGCAGGTCGGCAGTTAGCTCGAAGCGTGCAACGAGTTTGGTGGCCGGTCGCGCTTCCCGCAGCGGTGCTCAGCAGTCGTGCTCGCTCGGCTGTGCTCGGCGCAGTTGTTCTAACGGCACTCGACTCTCTGCAGCAGCAGCGGCGCGCAGCGGTGTCTGAACTGCCCGGAGCAACACAACCCGCCGGAGTAGCTGACTCGGTCCGCTTTGTGGGACTCGGCTTACTAGACGATATGTCGTACGGCGCGGGCGTCTGGCTTGGATGCCTGCGTGAGCGCTCCTTGCGAGCTCTGTTGCCATCGTTCACTCGTCCGATTCCCCGCAAGACGTCTAGCAACAGTGTTGGCGCATGAAGGCGCTTCATGTTCATCACGATGCCAAGTCATCTTCAGGGGTGATGGGCGAGGTGCTCGACGAGTTAGGAATTGACTCAGTCGAGCATCAGGTGTGTCTCACCGCTGGATCGCCGGTTGGGTCGTCAGTGTTTCCCGATCCAGCGCAGTTTGACCTGCTCCTCGTGTACGGCTCGCGCTGGTCGGTCTACGACGAAGCGGTGCAGCATTGGGTGGCTCCTGAGTTGGAGTTTCTTCGCCGAGCCGACGCAACCGGTGTGGCTGTTGTAGGGATGTGTTTTGGAGGCCAGCTTCTTTCAGCAGCACATGGCGGGGGAGTTGCTCCGGGAGTGATCTCAGAGGTTGGGTGGCTCAGCGTTCAACCCGATTCACCCACAACAGACAACCTCGACACGCAAAGCATGCCTATTGATCCGGGACCATGGATGCAGTGGCACTTTGATTGCTTTGAAGTACCCCCGGGTGCTCAAGGGCTAGCGCATTCATCTGCTGGTCCTCAGGCCTTCCTGCTACGAAAGAACCTGGCAGTGCAGTTTCATCCAGAGGTCACCCGGTCGGTTCTCGAGGAGTGGTTCGTGGATGACCTCGATCAGCTTGCTGCGGCAGGGGTTGATCCAGAATCGCTTCTGATTGAGGCAGATCGCCAAGCAGTTGCAGGCCGAAATCGGGCGCGCGGGTTGCTAGAAAATTTCTTAGCGGCCCGATCTGCAAAAAACAAGAACGTGTTCTAGTCTCAGCGTTTGCACCCCGGGTGGTCCGGGGGCACAAGTTCAGGGGGTCACATGCCCGAAGACGCGACCACCATGGGAGACGAGGACGTTCTGCGTGCTCCTCTCGTGTTGGAGTATCCCTTTAAGCGAACCACCGGACCGGTGATTGGCGCCTTCCTTACGGCTCTTCGCGAGGGCCGCTTCATCGGCATCGAGGATGACAACGGCAAGGTGCTGTGCCCGCCAGTCGAGTATGACCCTGCCTCTGGCGCATCGCTGACCAAGTTGGTACCCGTTGGATCCGAGGGCGAAGTGCTGTCTTGGTCCTGGAACCAATCGGTTCGTGACGGCCAGCCACTTGATCACCCCTTTGCTTGGGTGATGGTGCAACTCGATGGTGCAGACACACCGATGATGCATGTCGTTGACGCTCCACACGAGGCCATGGCAACTGGCATGAGAGTGCGAGCGAGGTTCGCCTCAGAACGCATCGGATCAATGGACGACCTGCTCTGCTTCGAGCCAGTGAGCTGAACGGAACCACTATGACTGACACCACATCATCGCAACCAGCCCCCATTGAGATTCCCGAGGGAGTTTGGTCGCAGCCCGCAGTAAACATGTCTGCAGTTGCAGACCTTGAGTCCGTAGAGGCAGTGCGCAGCGTTCGCGCCTTTGCCTCGATGACCTACGACTACACCCCGGGCCTTGCCACCACACGCTTCTTGCGTGCCATCAAGGAAAAGCGCCTGGTGGGGGAGCGTTGCTCAGAAACCGGCAAGGTCTACATTCCTCCACGCGGCGTGTCACCCGTCTCTGGCCTGCCCACCACCGAACAGGTTGAGCTTGGCCTTGACGGAACCGTGGTCAGCTTCTGCGTCGTCAACCTTGACTTCACGGGTAACGCGCAAGAGATTCCCTATGTCTCGGCGCTGATTCTGGTTGATGGCTCCGATATTCCAATCTACGGACTCGTTCGTGAGATCCCCTATAACGAGGTCCAGCCAGGGCTGCGGCTCAAGTCGGTTTGGGTTGAAGACTCCGAGCTGACAACAAGTTTCGAAAACATCAAATGGTGGGCACCAAATGGTGAGCCAGATGTGCCCGCTTCCGACCTAGCCGATTACATCTAAGGGTGCTGCTGTGAGAGACGTTGCAATTATTGCCACTGCGCAAACCAAACATGTTCGAGCCGCGACTGCCACCAACGAGGTGGAGATGATTCAGCCGGTCATCCAAGAGGTGATTGAGCGCTCAGGAGTCGATCGTCACGGCTTTGACTTCACCTGCTCGGGTAGTTCTGACTACCTCGCCGGTCAGCCGTTCAGCTTTGTGATGACCTTGGATGCTGTGGCTGCTTGGCCACCGATTTCTGAGTCACATGTAGAGATGGACGGAGCTTGGGCTCTGTACGAGGCATGGGTCAAGATCCAGACGGGCCATGCAGATACCGCACTGGTGTACAGCTACGGAAAGTCCTCTCCGGGAGATTTGCCTCGAGTGCTCTCGCGCATGACGGACCCCTACTACGAGGCGCCGTTGTGGCCCAGCTCAGTAGACATCGCAGCACTTCAGGCTCGAGCCGCTATCCAAGCCGGCGTCACAAGCGAGCAGGCAATGGCAGACATCGCGTATCGCAGCCGTACCTCGGCTGCAGCCAACCCGTTTGCACAGCTCACGAGCTCTGCTCAGCCATCAGCGCTGATGGACGAGGAGTACCTTGCCGATCCGTTGCGGCGTCATGACTGCGCACCAATTACGGACGGTGGCGTAGCAATCGTGTTGGCCGCTGGCGACAAGGCTCGCTCGTTGTGCTCGCGGCCCGCTTGGATTCGCGGTATTGATCACCGTGCAGATGGCCACCATCTGAACTTCCGTGATCTGACCACCTCGCCCTCGGTTTCGATTGCAGCCGAGAAGGCCGGAGTAGCAAACGGCCCGATCGAGATTGCCGAACTGCATACCTGCTTTACACACCACGAGCCGATACTGCGTTCTGCACTTGGCCTTGGTGATGACGTTGAGGTCAACCCTTCTGGTGGGCCGTTGGCAGCAAACCCGATGATGGCGGCAGGCCTTATTCGCATGGTTGAAGTAGCGAATCGTATCCATTCCGGAGAAGTATCTCGAGGGGTTGCGCATGCAACCGGCGGGCATGCACTCCAGCACAATCTGATCGCAGTTTTAGAAGGTGAGGGCTGATTATGGGCGCAGAAAGAGTTGCCGTCGTAGGTGTCGGCCAAACGAAATACACCGCAGTGCGCGGCGATGTGTCGCTTCCAGGGCTCTTGCGTGAAGCCACCTTCCGTGCGCTCGAGGACGCTCAGATGACCTTGGCAGACATTGATGCCATCGTGATCGGAAAAGCCCCCGACTTTTTCGAGGGAATCATGGTTCCCGAGTACTCATTTGTAGAGGCCCTTGGAGCGGTAGGAAAGCCGATCTTTCGGGTTCACACTGCAGGATCAGTCTCTGGTTCGACTGCAATTGTTGCCTCGGGCTTGATCGAGTCTGGCGTACATGAGCGGGTACTCACCATTGGCTGGGAGATGCAGAGTTGCTCCGAGGCAATGTGGGCGCTGAGCTTCAATATGCCATTCCAGCAGCAGCTCGTTGCTGGTGCCGGCGGCTACTTCGCCCCGTATATTCGCCAGTACATTGCGCGTTCCAATGCGCCCGACGACACGGGGGTGCTGGTTGCGCTCAAGGACCGTCAGAACGCATTGAAGAACCCGTACGCGCATCTGCATGAGCACGACATCTCTTATGAGTCAGTCAAAGAGTCCCTCATGCTGTGGGACCCGATCCGCTACTCCGAGACATGCCCATCTTCAGATGGTGCGATTGCGCTCGTGCTCACCAATGAGGCTGGTGGCGATGCTGCTGCAGCCGAGGGTCGACCACCGGCCTGGGTACACGGAACTTCCTTCCGCTCCGAGCCGGCAATGGCCGCTGGTCGAGATCAGGTATCACCACAAGCCGGCAAGGACTGCGCTGCCGACGTGTTTCGTCAGGCTGGAATCACGAACCCGCGCGAGCAGATCGACGTAGTCGAAATGTATGTGCCGTTCTCTTGGTATGAGCCCATGTGGCTAGAGAATCTGGGCTTTGCCGAAGAGGGAACTGGCTGGCAACTCACCCACGACGGCGTCACCGCAATGGATGGAGACCTGCCGGTGAATTGTTCTGGCGGCGTGCTCTCTACCAATCCGATTGGCGCTTCTGGAATGATTCGCTTCGGCGAAGCAGCCTTGCAGGTTCGTGGCATGGCTGGCGAGCATCAGATCGATGGCGCTCGCACTGCGCTCGGGCATGCATACGGTGGCGCGGCGCAGTTCTATGCGATGTGGGTTGTCGGCGCAGATAAGCCCTAGCGCCGACTCTCTAGTTGCTCGTTTTGGGCAGTAGAGTCCTAGGCGATGTCCAGTGCAGAGAACAGCCCCGTCGCAGTTGTAGCCGGGCGTAAACTGATTTTGTCGGGTGCAATCCTGATCGGGCTCTCCGTGCTGCTCGGAATGGTGGGAACCAAACTCACCCTTGGGCAGTTCAGCACCGGGCAGCTGACCCGAGACGTAGTGATCAACGGCGCGACCAACCCCAAGGTGCCTGGCAAGCTGTCCTTCGAGGTCCCCGAGTCCCTCAATCAGTCGAGTGCTCAAGACGAACTCATGCACGTAGGGGTAGCTGTTGACTACAGCCAACTGCCCGCGCCTGTGTGCACTATGTCTGATTCTTCTGGAACCAAAGTCCCTTTGTCTGTTTCTGCGAGTGGCGAGGCCTTGCTCGGCGATAGCAGCGGAAACTTCTCGGTTCTTGGTTCTGCAGTACTAGCGCCAGGTGAGTATCAAGCGCTCTGCACTCGAGATGGCGAGCCCTCGTCCTCTTCAGCGAGTTTCACGGTGGGCAAGGTCTTTGGCATGGATGACCTCACCGGGACCTTTGCGCCGTTCTTGTGGTTCTTGGCAGTTGGTCTGTTCTGCGGGCTGATGTTCTTAGTGGGCGTGATTCTCATGATCGTCGGACTCGTCAAGCGCTCAAAAGCCAAAAAGTCAGGTCCTGGACTTACGCCGGGCGCGGGCACTCTTGCTGCGCCAGCAGCGGGCGCATACAGCCAAGTTCCACCGCCAGCTAGCTTGCCCACGAGCCAACCTCCGGCATGGCCAGGGCCGCACCCTCCGGGGCCTCCAGAGGCTGCCCAACCTCAGCCAACGGCTCAGCCGCCGGCCGGGCCGCCTGCTGATTCACCGACGGATCCGCCCGCTGATCCGCCCACGGGGTGGACGGTTCCCCCGAGCAAGTTGCGCTGAGCAACTTACGCTGAGCGATCTAGGCGTTCGCAAACGGATCTGAGCCGTGCTTTCTTGAGGCAGTCTCGCCAAGCACCGCCGGGTAGTCGTCCTGCGGTTCGTAGACCAGCGCAGAGTCGTCCACTCCTTCGGCGTAGAACTGTCCGGCCCACTTGCGGAACTTCATGAACGGGCCATCAGTGGCTGCGAGCGCTGGGCGCACCAAGTGCGCTTTGTTCTCCCAGATGGGCATGTCCTCAAGGAGTTGCCGGTGCACTTCGTCAACAAAAGCCGCTCCAACGCTTGAATTAAAGGCATCGTCATCGCCGAGTTTGCGAACCGTGAAGCTGAAGCGCATATGGCAGGTATCTTCGTCGATGGGGGTGTTGCAACCCATTAAGACGGTGTCGATGATTCCCGAGAAATGCACGCTGCTGAGCCCTGGCCCGAACGAGTCAGCGTCGATGCGGCCATCTACAACCCCACGAGGGGTGGGGAACTTCTGCAAGGAACGCATCTTGGTAAACGGACCGTCGGTCTCGTAGCTCTGCAGTTCCGGAACTTCCTCGGTGTGGTGCACGTAGCGGAAATGGGCTGCATCGACACCGTTCTCTGCGAGTTCTTGCCAAGGTGCGTGAACGGTGTACTCACGTGTGACCATTTCGGTAAACCCGGCAGGGTCGTTGAACTCTGGGATCTCTGGGATCTCCCAGATCGGCGCAACGCCTTCGGGGTGATACCAAGCCATCACCAAACCGTTGCGCTCGATGGTCGGGTAGGCAGTGACACAGGCTTTCTTATTTGTGCGATCTGCATACGGGATCAGGGTGTTTTGGCCCTCAGCGTCAAAGCGCCAGCCATGAAATGGGCAGACGAGTTCATCTCCATTGACCGACCCGCCGTGCCCAAAGTGTGCTCCCAAGTGAGGGCAGAATGCGTCATTGACATGAGGCTGATCGCTCTCATCTCGCCACAGCACTAGGCGCTTGCCGAAGTACTCAATTGGCAGAACCTGACCAACTGCTACATCGCTAGACCAAGCAACCTGAAACCATCCGAAGGGGATAGGGAAAGGCGATCGTTTCGACATGAGAGTCTCCTCGGGGTTGGGTTGCCTAGTGGGTCCGTCTGAGTAGTGGCCAACACAGTCTCGACCAAAACTAGAACCTGTTCCAGTTTATGTCAGCAGCGCCGAATTGTCACTCGAGAATCCGCAACTGGCTCGCGCTCAACTATCTAGCGGTCTACGAAGCGAGTCTCTGTGGTCTCGGCGAAGGCCCAGTTAGCGGGGCTCGCGCCACATTCGCCAGATTGGCGAGCAACCGCGAGCGATGCTGACTTCCTCGGTTACTTCAAAACCAAAGCGATGGTAAAACGGCAGATTCTCGGCCTTGGAGCTCTCTAAGTAGGCAGGGAGTCCCTCTGAATCGCATCGTTCCAACATGGGTGATATCAGCGCACTGCCCACGCCTTTTCCGCGCAGGTCGTAGTGTGCAGCCAGAATTTCAAGATACCAATGAGGCTCGGTCGGGTGGCCTTCTTCCATCTTGGCCAAGGCCCCCAATCGTGCCTGCAGGTGGCGAAACCCCACGCAGCGCACCGCCGAGGGCAGCGCGGGCAACATCTTCCCTGGGTGAACTTTCCAGTCGCCGGGAGCTGCCCAGACTGCGGCGCCTTCATGCTCAGTCGTTGTCCAGACCGTTCCTGACCGGACCTTTGAGTGGATGACGTGCCCTAGAAACGTTCCCAGATGTTTGCGTCGACGCTCCGGATTGCTGACCACCCAGTCCCATACAGGATCGTCAAAGAACGCATCGCCGAGGAGTGCGCCCAGCGACTGCCACTCATCGTGCTGGGCCAGTCGAACCACCGGCGGAGTTCTTGGAGTCATGAGTTACGCGCGACGCACACTGCAGCTTTTGATCCGAAGGATGCCGTCCGGCGGGCCTCTCGAAGAAAGTTCAGGTCTAGGCCGGAGGTGGTCAACGCAAAAGACAGCCCACTGGCCGGGTCCGCCCAGGCAATTTGTCCTCCCGCACCGTTATGGCCAAAGGCTTTGGCCGAAACCGTCGCACCCATTCCACGCATCATGGACAGTCCGTCATCGCCGGCAATGATGAGCCCGAGCGATCGGTTCGAGGCAACCCCGGTATCTGGGCTCGGAAGCGTGCACATAATGTTGGCAGTGCCCTCGGCTAACACAGCTGGGTCCCATAGGCCGCCTGGGTTATGCAGCAGCGCTTGGTAGTACATGGCGAGTGCAGCCGCTGTGGAAACGCCGCCGCCTGCAGGAATCCCCGCGGCGCGAATCGACGGATGATTGAACCCCAACAGAATCTCGGGAGTGACTTCGCCGATATCGAAGTCGGAGGTTCCAAACACTGCTTCAATCTCGGCCGGACTCGGTAGCTCGCCAACCATCTGCATCACGGCGATCTCGCCTTGTTCCTCGGCGGGCGTTCCCAAGCTGATTCCAACTAGGTCGAGCGGCTCGATAATGCGCTGGCGGACTACCTCTTTGTAGTCGCTGCCCTCCACGACTTCGATCATTTCTGCAACCACCCAATGTGCCGCAGTTGGGTGGTACTCAAAGTGGGTGCCTGGCTCAAAGGACGCGTGCCAGCGTGAAAAACAGTCTTGCCTTCCAGCGCGAGTATCCCAGGTTGGCGGGCCAAGCGGGGCAGCCGGAAACCCAGAGGTGTGGGTAAGAAGTTGCCCAAGGGTGACCTGTGCCATCCACTCTGGCGTTTTGCCTTGGGAGCCAAACGCCGGAATCAACTCGATTGCTCGAGTGTCGACGCTCAAGCGGCCTTCTGCGATGAGTTGCCAGACCACTCCCGCAATGAGGGCCTTGGTACACGAGAAAATATTGAACTCGGTCTGGGTTGTTGCAGAACCGAAGCTCTCAAACACGACTAGTTCTTGGTCGACTGCGAGTGCCATCTGCGCTGCGGGCATTCGCCCTGCGTCAACCTCTTTTTGGATGCGTTGACGAAGCAGGTCGAGCGCTGACAAGTCGATGCCGGCCTCTTCGCAGCTCTTGGTGGGCTTCACGGCTTCTACGGGGAAAGTACTCACAAGCAGCAAGGCTAGTCCTGCCTGCCTGCTCGGCAAGCTAGATTGCGAAGCAGTTCCAACGAAGGAGTACCCATGAAAATCGTAGTGAATTATGACTTATGCGAAAGCAACGCCATCTGTATGGCAGTAGCTCCCGAGGTGTTTGAGGTACGAGACGATGATTTTCTGTACCTGCTCACCGACGAGCCGGGTGAAGAACTGCGAGACAAGATGGAAGAGTCCGCTCGCCGCTGCCCGAAACAAGCCATCACCATTGAGGGCTGAGAGCCCAATTCAGAAAGCGGTGGGCTGAGATGACTGTAGTAATTGCAGGTGCTTCGCTTGCTGGATTGACCGCGGCTGACACGCTTCGAAATGAGGGCTACGAGGGCTCAATCATCGTGGTGGATCCGTCCACAGAGATTCCTGCCGACCGGCCGCCACTCTCCAAGCAGGTTCTTGCCGGCGAGTGGCCGCCAGAGAAGGCGCAGCATCGTGCAGCCGCCAGAGTCCCGGATCTTGATCTTGATCTTCGCCTTGGAGTGGCGGCAACGGCGCTTGACGCAGCTTCGCGCTCAATCAGCTTGTCTGACGGGTCGCTGATCTCCGCCGACGGAATTGTTTTAGCCATGGGTGCAACAGCGCGGAGACTGCCTGGTGATCAGCCCGCTGGCGTGCATGTCTTGCGCACGTTGGATGACTGCCTGTCGTTGCGGGCTGAGTTAGAAAAAATGCCAGCGAGGGTGGCAGTAATCGGAGCAGGGTTTATTGGCGCTGAAGTTGCTGCAACCTGCAGAGGGCGTGGCCTTGAAGTCACCATGATCGAGGCTGCACCCGTTCCCCTTGGCCGAGTACTGCCCGGCGACCTTGGCGCGTTTATCACTGACCTGCATCGCTCACATGGTGTTGAAGTGATTCTTGGAGTCGGTGTAGAAGGCTTAGAGATCACCTCCGAAGTTGGTGGCTCTGAGCATGTTTCGGGAGTACGACTGAGCGACGGCCGCGTCGTTGAAGCCGATGTAGTGGTGGTCGGCATCGGCGTCGTGCCGAACACAGCTTGGCTCGAGGGGTCGGGACTTCGTCTAGAAAACGGAGTCTCTTGCGATGCCACCTGCAGCGCAGCACCCGGAATCGTGGCTGCGGGTGATGTGGCGAGTTGGCCCAATCCGCTCTACGGGGAAGTCATGCGAGTGGAACAATGGGAGAACGCTGTTGAGCAGGGCGAATACGCTGCAAGGCGCTTGCTCGCAGAGATCAGACATGAAGAGTTGCCTGCACCCTTCGCAACGATTCCATGGTTTTGGTCTGATCAGTACGACCGCAAGATCCAGATGGCTGGCCGCCCATCGGCTAGCGACGAGGTGATCATCCCCGAGGGTTCTCTTGAGGAGCACCGCTTTGTGGCTTTGTTTCGCAGAGGAGACTTGTGCACCGCAGTTCTTGGCGTCAACCGACCGCGACATGTGATGCAGGTGCGCATGAAGTTGACTGAATCACTAGATTGGCAAACAGCGCTCTCCGTATTTGGCTGAGGCCGCATGTAACTGAGGCCGCATGTAACTGAGGCCGCATTCAACTGAGGCTCTACGTACTAGGGGAGCAAGCGTCGCATGACGAACCAGATTTTCTATGCGCTGATCGGTTTGACCTTGGTGATTGCAGTTGCAGACTGGTGGGCCTGCACTATCGGGCCAGCAAAAGCCGAGTTTGTGCTCAAGCCGCTCACCATGGTGGCGTTGATAGCGGCAACGATTTCATTGCCTGACCCATCGTCAAATCTTGCGCGATGGGCCATCGTTGTGGCACTGATCTTTTCGATGCTTGGCGATATTTTTCTGCTCACCGAGGACCGCTATTTCCTGCAAGGCCTCCTTGCCTTCTTTGTTGCTCACCTGGCTTATATCTATGCGCTTGCGCATCTTGATGTCACTTGGCAACTAGCGCTTGTTGGCCTTGGTGTTGTGCTGATCGGCAATGCCGTGATTGGGCGCAAAATTGTGGCGGGTGTGCGCGCCACAGACGCTTCGATGGTCGTCCCAGTCATTGCTTACCTAGGCGTTGTATCTGCAATGGTGGTCACGGCAATAGCAACAGCAAACCCGTGGGCAATCGTTGGCGCTTTGTTGTTCTTTGGATCGGACGCAGCGATTGGGTGGTACCGGTTTGTGGGGCCATTTAAACATCGAGACCTGTTTGTTATCGTCACATATCACCTAGGCCAGATCGGTCTTGTCTTGTCACTTACCATCCCGCTCTGAAAGGCGCAGATGACCCTTTTGGAAGGCAACCTTGTATCTGCAGCGAGTGACCTCCTGCCGAGCGCAATCGAGTTGCGGCGCAAGCTGCACCGTCACCCCGAGTTAGGCCTCGACCTTCCAAAAACTCAGGCAGCCGTGCTTGAAGAGCTTGAAGGGTTGGGCCTGAAGGTATCTCTTGGCAGGGGGTTGAGTTCTGTCGTGGCAGATTTAGAGACCGGTCGGCCTGGTCCAAGAATTCTGCTGCGAGGGGATATGGATGCTCTTCCGATGCCCGAAGACACAGGGTTGGAGTTCTCGAGTGAGTCTGCCAACACGATGCACGCCTGTGGCCATGATGCCCATACAGCAATGCTGGTGGGTGCAGCTCGGTTGCTGAGCGCTAGGCAGGAGCAACTCTCTGGCAGCATCCGCTTTATGTTCCAGCCCGGCGAAGAAGGCAGCGGTGGTGCAGCGGTGATGATCAACGAGGGAGTTCTAGACGGAGTTGACGCTGCCTTCGCCATGCACGTAGCTCCCAATCTTCCTTCCGGAATGGTGGCTTGGAAGGCTGGCCCGGTGATGGCTTCGGCCGATGTGGTGAAGATCATTGTCACGGGAAGAGGCGGCCATGCGTCGACTCCTCATTGGGCCTGTGACCCAGTTCCTGTTGCCTGTGAGATTGTGTTGGCACTGCAGGCGATGATCACCCGAACAGTGGATGCGTTTGATCCAGCTGTGCTGACCATTGCTCAAATCAACGCTGGCACCACCGACAATGTGATTCCAGAGAAGGTAGAACTCATCGGTACTCTGCGGGCAGTGTCCGAGGGCACTCGTCATGCCGTATGGGATCGTGTGCGCCAGGTTGCACAAGGAATTGCCGAAGCGCACGGTTGCAGCACCGAGGTACAGATCATTGAGGGCTATCCGGTCACCGTCAACACACCCGAGTTTGCCGAGTTTGCGGCCTCAGTTGTAGAGAAAACTTTTGGTGACGGGCATTGCTTCAAAATGCCCGCACCGGTTATGGGAGCCGAGGACTTCTCCTATGTGCTCGCCAAAGTCCCTGGTGCCATGCTGTTCTTGGGTGTGTGCCCCGCCGAGCACAAAAACTCTCTGCTTGCACCAGCCTGTCACTCCAACAAGATGGTGCTGAATGAGGCCTCGATGGCAGACGGAATAGCACTGCATGCAGCAGTGGCGGTTTCGTTCCTGCAGGGCGGCTACGCGCTGAGCTAGGAGCGCACTCGCTCGGCGGCCTCGACGTTGACCCACATGCGTTCACGATGCTGTTTGAGTACGAGCTCACCAGACGGGATTGAGTTGTCGTCAAGGAACTGTGCGACCTGCTGAGCTTGCGAACGGCTCGTGATGGATCGGATTCCTTCAAGCATTCTTGGCAGGCTGCTCGACGGGAAGCGCTCTGTGAGTTCCAAGAAGTGACTACGTACAAACTCCCAGCCCTGCTCGCCAAGATGGCGGTGCGAAATTGCCCTGCGTAACAAGTACGGAGCGTTCTGCGTGCGCACCTCGGTACGTGCAAGGTCAAGCACCTGAGCAAACAGTTCAGGGTCATTTGTATCAATGAGGGCGCTCAAAAAACGAAGCTCGTCTTGCGGGGTAGTGGAGTCTCTCCACGCTTGGGTGAGCTGCGCATGCTCCTGCGCGGTTGCAGACATAGCGAGCACTTCGATGGCGGCTGAACGAAGCGAGGCATCGATGCTGTCGAGTTGCCACAGTTGCCGAGCGCTCAAGCGGAGTTCTTCGTCCTCACCAAGTCCCCCAAGCAACGAGAACAGCACCCCGCGAAGTTCCTCGGCACGTCCGTGATCTTCATCTTTGTCCTGCTGAGGTGTCCCTAGGAAGCTTTCAACACGCTTCAAGCTTTGGTCGCACAGTTCCTGAATCAGCTCACGATTATGAGTGGCTCTGCCCTCTCCTCCTAGGCGATGCAGTTCAGACAGAACGCTACTGATGCGTCGCCAGACGGCCGGATCGGACTCGCTGATGCACAGCACGCGCAGGAGTCCTTCGAGTTCTTCAGCGCTGACCCGGTTTGCTAAGAACCCAGCCCATGTGTCGTCGAGGAGAACGAAGAATTCGATAGAAGTTGCGGTGGGGTCGGTGGCAAGGGAAGTTCGAAGACTTTCAGAGAGGTTGACTCGAAAGAACCCGTTGCCGCCCGGATTTGCCTGCACCACAGCAGCAGGTCCGCCGAGGTCCAACTCGACTGCATGTTCAAGTAAAAGTCGATGCTCGGTTGTAGCGCCGTCTGCAGCAGTTTTCGTAGAGATGACCATCGGGGTGGGCCAAGGTTCTGCTTCGGCGCTGCTGCTCTCGGCGCTGCTGCTGCTCTCTAGTGAGTCTGCTTGATAGCTAAATCGCTCTTGGCTGAGCCGCAGCCCAGTAGCGGTGTTTTCTACGGTCACGAGTGGGTGGCCACCACGAAAGATCCAGCTCTCCATGATCCGCCGAACAGGTTCTCCGCTAGCAGCTTCGAGTGCATCCCACAGGTCGGCGGTTTCGGTCATTCCATAGGCATGCTGCTCAAGGTATCCGGTGATCCCTGTGCGAAAGACCTCAGATCCGAGGTACTGCTCCAACATGCGCACGACTGACGCGCCTTTTTGATAGGTGAGGATGTCGAACATTGCCTCGGCCTCGGCCGGGCTCACCACTTCAAATTCGATAGGTCGAGTCGAGTGCAACGCATCGGTGTCAAAAGCTGCTGCTCGCGCTAACCCGAATGAGGTCCATACCTTCCAGTCAGGGCGGAACGCATCAGTTGCAGAAACTTCCATGAACGTAGCAAAGGCCTCGTTGAGCCAGATCCCATTCCACCATTCCATCGTGACAAGGTCGCCGAACCACATGTGCGCTAGTTCATGATTGATGACATCACACACGTTGTGAAGCTCGGGCTGAGTTGCCTCATTGGGGTCGACTAACAGCAAGACCTCGCGAAAGGTGATGCAACCCAAATTTTCCATGGCTCCGAATGCAAAGTCGGGAACTGCTACAAGGTCAACCTTGTCTCCCGGATAGGGAATCCCGTAGTAGTTCTCAAAGAACTTGAGCCCTGCCTCGGCAACCTCAAGGGCAAACTCGCATAGGTGATCAGACCCTGGCGGATAGATCACGCGCAACGGAATCGGCCCGTTCATACCCTCAACCATCCGTGTTGGTGTTGCCTGCAGTGGGCCAATCACAAACGCCACCAAGTAGGTAGACATCACCATGGTGTCTGCAAAAGTGATCCGAGCTAGGCCTCCGTCGAGTTCTTCTCGAAGCACCTCTGCACTGTTTGAAACAGCGAGCAGATCCTGTGGAACCGTCAGTGTGATGGCAAAGGTGGCCTTGAACGCTGGCTCATCAAAACAAGGGAAGCAGCGTCTTGCATGCGTGGACTCAAACTGAGTCACAGCGAGGGTGTGCTCGGTCGAGCTGCCGTCGTCTTCGTCTATGGAGAATCTTGATTGGTACAGCCCGACGAGCTGTTCATTGAAGGTGCCAGTGAAGCGTAAGTGCAAGGTGGCTGCCCCGGCGGGGAGTGTCTCGGCAAGGCTCAGGGTCACTCGCTCAAGTTCAGGGTCGAGTACGGCAGTTGCGGGCACACGGTTGTTGGTCTCGTCGTGGTCGAGCACCACCCAAGCACGCTGAATGTCTAGATCGACTGCGTGAAGGACAATCTCTGACAATGCCTCGGTCATCACGACTTCAATTGCAACTGAGCCCTCAAAGGTGGTTCCGAACAGGTCTGGCCAAATCTCGAGTTCGTAGCGATGAGGAGTAACCGAAGTTGGTAGCCGGTAGGGGTTGGTCATATGAAGAGCGTAGAGCCACAGGGTCAGGTACCGTTTCGGTGTGTACGAATGTTTCGAAGTCACCATCGCTAACAAAGTTGCTCATCTGCAGTTAAAGCGGCCTGAAGCCTTGAACTCCATGATTGCAAGCTTTTGGACGGAGCTACCTCAGATCGTCCGAGAGATCGACGCTGCGTCATCTGCTCGAGCAATTGTGATCTCTTCTACTGGCAAGCATTTTTCTGCCGGTATGGACTTGTCGGTGTTCTCTGGTGAGAGCAGTCTGAGCGCTAGTTCTGGAGTGACCGAAGAGGGCCGCAAGCGGGCCCATATGTGGATGATGGTTCAGCACCTGCAGGATTCATTCACTGCTTTGGAGCAGGCTCGAATTCCGGTTCTCTGCGCAATTCAAGGGGGCTGCATCGGTGGGGCAATCGACATGATCTCTGCAGCAGATATGCGGTATTGCTCGGCTGATGCGTTTTTTTGTGTGATGGAAATCAACATCGGTATGACTGCCGATGTTGGAACCTTGCAGCGGCTTCCCAAGATTATTCCTGAAGGTATTGCCCGAGAGTTGGCCTATACCGGTGACCGGATGCCTGCGCAGCGAGCACTTGAATGTGGTCTCGTGAACCAAGTCTTTGAGGACCATGACTCACTTGTTGCGGGGGTACTCGAAATTGCTGGGCGCATCGCCACGCGGTCGCCACTCGCTATCTGGGGAACCAAAGAGATGATCAATTACACGCGTGATCACTCGGTTGCCGACGGCCTTCGCTATATCGCTAGTTGGCAGTCGGGAATGTTCCAGCCTGCAGACATGATGGAGGAGTTTGCGGCAAAGGGCGAGAAACGTGATCCTGAGTTTGAGGAACTACCCGTGCCGCCGCAGTCTCTTTGATTGGCACTTGTGGCGCGATGGGCGAGGTGAGTATGAGTTGGTGCTGGCGGTGCGACCTTCCGCAGGGTAGCGAGGCCTTGGCCTGTGAGCAGTGCGGCGGCGAACTGCATTCATCCCCGCCTGCTAGTGCGTCAGGTTCACACGCCCGCGTCCTAGAGATTGACCTCTCGGGGATGGAGCCCAGCGAGCGAGAGATGTTCCTGCTGTTTCTGGACGGAGCGAGTATCGACCACGACCTTCAAGGCCTGTTGCTTTCGGTTTCTGCAGAGGACGAGCAGCGCATCAAGGATCTGCTCGAGACGGTTACAACCGACACCTTGGTTGATTTTGACCCCACGCAGATTTCTGGAGAGTCTCTTGACTGGGCTCGTGAGATGGCATCGAAGATGCATCCTGCATCGACTACCGCCGACCCGCTGCTGCTCGCCCCGCTGATGCAACGCGTAGTTGCAGCTGTCATCTCGTATTGCGTCTGGTGGGTGGTCATCGTTGTGCTGTTTGGCCTGCTCACACTCTCGCCAGAAGCTCCACCTTATGTTGCCGTTCTTGCGATATCGCTACTTCCTCTGCTGGGCGATACTTGGCTCACGGCATGGAATGGGACGACCCCTGGCAAGTTTGTATTGGGAATCAGGGTGGTCAACTCGCGTGGCTTCGCTCCGGGTTGGCGATCCTCGATTGTGAGGACTCTGGTCATGATGTGGCCGGTCATCTTGGCTTACTGGCCGGGGCTGGTAGGCCAAGTTGCGGTGGCCATCACGCCAGCATGGATGATCCTGTTGATCATCACGATTGCTCGAGATCCCGAGTCCCAAGGGTTGCATGACCGCGCAGCGGGTACTCGAGTTGTTTTGGGCCGCCATGCCGAGCGAGCCGCCTGAGGCTAGGGGGCTTTTGCAAGCTCTTGAAGTTCAGTCAAGCTTCCCCCGGGAGACCCGACAACGATGCGGACCCCGCACGCCTCGACCTGGGCTGCAACCTCTAGAGCCTGCTCGTGTAGGCGAGTGTTCGTGACTGTGATGACTGCAAGGTCGGGCGACTCTCGGTCACAAAAATCCAACAACTCAGCTGTCGGCAGGTTTGCCCCGAGCAGGTGGACGTGCCAGTTATCTTCCCGGAGGGCTGCGGCAGCCATCGATGCAGGCAGAGCATGCAACTCGCCCTCTACAGCGGCAATCACGGCTGTTCCCCGTCGGCGCCCGCGGGGGTTTGGGTAATGCTCTGCAAGTATCCGCTCAACGATTCCCGAAGCGCGATGCTCCTGCCAGATGGTGAGCTGTCCATCGCTCCAAGCCAAACCGATAAAGCTCAGCGCCGGAACCATCACCTCTTCGATGATGACCGTAAGTGCAACCCCATCCTGAGTGAGCCCCGTAATTGCCTTGCTCGCTAGTCCTTCCTCTCCGGCGATAAGAAACTCGGTAAAGCTCTGACTGATGTTGCCGAAGCCACTGCGTGGTTTGCGCACTGTGGGAGCGGCTGGCTTCAGTCTTTGCTGAGCGAACGCATCTAGCTCGGCGGGATCAATGGCGTACTTGTTGCAGATAAGTTGCGCGGGCAATTGGCCAGAACGCACCCACTTATAGGCAGTCTGGTAGTGAACGCCGAGTTTCTCGGCTGCTGACTGAAGGTCAATCAACTCAGAAACCATTGTCTGAGCTTATCCCAAGGCGTCTCAGGCTTGCCGTCGCTATCTAACGGGGCATACCTCCCCGTTCCCTATGTGGCCTCTGGCGCGCGAGGCTAGTCAGGTGAACGAGCAGCACAACAGCCAGCAAAGACCAGTTCCTAAAGAGGATCGTCGGTTGGCAACTATCCGAGGCCTGCTGTCAAAGGCCGAGGCCACAGAGTTTCCCGAAGAGGCAGAACTGTTCTTTGCCAAGGCCTCTGAGCTCATCGGCCGCTGGGCGATCGATTCAGCCATGTTGTGGGAAGGGGCAGACCGCAGTGGCCGTGAGCATCCTGATGAGTTGCAGCTGGTGGTGTTTAGCCCGTACCTCACCCAAAAAGCAGTTCTCATTGCTGCTGTTGCATCCGCTCATAGTTGCCGCACGGTTCGTCTCGTTGCTGCTGATCAAAAAGGTTCAGAGGTGGTTTCTGTGGTGGGGTTTCCGAGCGACCTGCGCTGGGTAGACACGCTCGTAACATCTCTGCTGGTACAGCTCACCTCGGCGATGTTGTCGCTCTGCCCAAAGGGTGTGAGCCCCTCAGCCACCGCCTCTTGGCGTCGCAGCTTCATCATCGGATATGCAGAGGAAGTGGGCGCTCGGCTCGAACAAGATCGCGCGGCTGCAGCTTCGGCAAAATCGGCAGAAGCGACTCAGTCAGCATCTGGCGCAACAGCTCCTTCGCCGGGGAGCGAGGCTCCGTCAGTGGCGGTCGTGTTGGCCTCGCGTGCAGAAGAGGTGCAACAGGATTTCCGGCGTCGGCACCCGCGGGTTCGCTCATCTTGGGCGTCAAGCGGTAGGTCG
>CAEZYU010000012.1_pt1 | contig 29839 bp, 33 predicted proteins | sample 7265681 | NCBI WGS metagenome assembly CAEZYU01 (sample SAMEA6813940, study PRJEB35770) | freshwater metagenome | biome: Freshwater; feature: Freshwater reservoir; material: water | place: Czech Republic | collected 2017-04-14 | depth 30m m | reverse complement strand
TTCACCTGCGACCTGAGTCATTTTTGGCCCGAACCCACCCAACAAAATGGACGGAACACCAAAGGGGTTTGGCCCCGGGTTGAAAGCAGGGACCATGCGAGTGTGAGTGTAAAACTCTCCCTGAAAATCCAGAGGTACACCGTTTTGCCAGGTGTCCCAGATTGCTCGAATAGCCAGCACCATCTCACGCATTCGCGCCGCTGGGTGGGACCAAGGCATGGAGAACCGCTGCTCGATATGTGGCTGGATTTGTGAGCCCAACCCCAACTCAAACCTTCCACCAGAAACGGTCTGCAGATCCCATGCAGCATTTGCCAGGGTCATGGGCGTGCGAGCAAAGGCAATGGCTACTGCAGTTCCGAGTTGCAACGTGGAGGTGTGCTCTGAAGCCACGGCAAGTGGAATAAACGGGTCATGTTTAGCCTCAAATGAAAAAGCCCGGTCATAGCGAAGTTGCTCGAGCTGTTTGTAGATGGTTCTTGCCTGAGTGAGGTCCTCGGTTGGGACCGTCATTGAAACGTGCATCCCCTAACGACAGCGGCTGCGCAAGAAGAAGTCAATCTCTGCTCGCGCTGCTCGGCGCACCGTGAGGATATTTCCCGAAGGCGATTCGCAGTGAGTCAGACCTAGAATCACTTCAATGGCAACCCGCACAGCGAGCAAGGCCGGCTCCAAAGCCAAGCCAGCGCACACATCCACACTGATCCTGCTTGTCCGTCACGGGCAGACCTCAACGACTGGGGCTGTGTTGCCAGGTCGGGCTAAGGGGCTCGATCTTGCAGAGACTGGCCGGGCTCAAGCACAAGCTGCGGCAGATCGCATTGGCAAACTCAACAAGATTGACGCCGTGTACGCATCTCCGCTTGAGCGCACCCAACAGACCGCAGCGCCCATTGGCCGCTCTACAAACCAGCGCGTTCGCAGTGCCAAAGGCCTGCTCGAATGCGAGTTTGGTGACTGGACGGGAGCAAAGCTGTCTGACCTTCGCAAACTTCCTGAGTGGTCACAGGTGCAGAACAACCCATCGGGGTTTCGATTCCCCGGTGGTGAATCCTTCACCGAGATGCAGACCCGCATCTGGAATGAACTCCAACGTATCGTTGCAGCTCACCCCGGCGGAAAGGTGGTCGCTGTCTCGCATGCCGACCCCATCAAGGCTGCCGTTGCAATGGCGACAGGAGTGCATCTTGACCTGTTTCAGCGAATCGTTATTTCACCCTGCTCGATCACTCCGCTGTTGTTTACTCCCTCTGGGCCTGTCGTGCTCGCAGTCAATAGCACTGGTGATGACCTCAGCACTCTTGCGCCGTCTTAAACTAAGCGCAGCATGAGCGACATGAATTCCCCTTTCGAGTTTGAGCAACTTGACGCTTTTATTCCAGGTGCCCTTGGTGAGCCAGGGCATCGAGTGTTCTATTTGCAGGCACGATACGGCGAGCAGGTGGTGTCGTTTCGGCTAGAGAAAGAGCAGGTTGGCATGCTGGGCCGCTACTTGGGGCAACTTGCATCCAACATGGGCTCTCCGGATCCGGAGCGAGATATTGCTGGCCTCATCGAACCAGTACTTCCTGAATGGGTAGTGGGAACCATCTCGGTGGGTGTCGACGAGGACAGCGGGATCATTCAGGTAACTGCAGAAGAACTCGTGCCCGAGGAAATCGAGTTTGAGGTTGATGACGACTTCACCGAGGCCGACATCGAAGAATTACTAGATGCTGAAGACGACTCCATTGGAGAGCAGGCGAAGTTCACGCTGCGCGTAGCTCAGGCTGCAGCCTTTGCCGAGGCCGCAGAGGAGCTCCTTTCTTCTGGGCGTCCGCCATGCAGGCTCTGCGGTCGTCCCATTGGCATCGAAGGACATAACTGTCCTCGCTGGAACTAAGCAGGCCTCGTGGCAGACCCAAACGAGCAGCAGAAACAAGATCTGCACAAGGAGGAGCCCTTCGAAGAGGAGCCCTTCCAAGAGGACCTCTACGAAGAAGACCTCTATGAAGAGGATGACTCTGAAGAGGACCTGTACGAAGAGGACCTGTACGAAGAGGATGACTCTGAAGAGGAGTCCATACAGTTTGAGTACTCCGCCACCATCACTCCAGGCGCTGCTGAGATGACTGAGTTGCTCGGCAGGGGCAGCATTGAGATTCTTGGCCTCATGCCCTGGTCGAGCAACGGGACGTATCTGGTGCAGGTCACGCGTGGCGAAGACCACGCACCCGCTATCTACAAGCCCGAACGAGGCGAGCGCCCGCTCTGGGATTTTCCCGGAGCATTGTGGAAGCGAGAAGTTGCTACCTACGAGCTCTCACGCTCGCTTGGGTTCGGCTCCGTGCCCACCACGGTTGCACGAGTATCGGCTCCTATGGGTCGGGGCTCGCTTCAGGCATTCGTTCCGGCGCTGTTCTCGGAGCACTACTTCACCTTGCGAGACAGATCGGAGCTTGCCGAGCAACTCAAAACTCTGTGCGCACTTGATCTGATTGCCAACTCCGCAGATCGCAAGGGTGGCCATTGCTTGATTGATGAGCACAACCAGATCTGGGCGATTGATAACGGCTTGAGCTTTCATGAAGAGGCAAAGCTGCGCACGGTCATCTGGGATTTCGCCGGAGAACCATTACCTAACCGCTCTGCTGAAGCAATGCAGCATCTGCTCGAGACTGGGTTGGGCGCAGAGTTGGTTGAACTACTCACTCCTGCAGAGCAGCAAGCAACGCTGCGTCGCACTCAACAAGTTCTTGCCGAGGGGCACTTCCCCTTTGACCGAACTGGCCGAAGCTATCCCTGGCCTTTGGTCTAAAGAGAGCCGTTGGTCTCAACGGAGCCGTTGGTCTCAAAAGAGCCGTTGGTCTCAAGAGAGCCATTGGTCTCAAGAGAGCCGTTGGTCTGACCGGTTGCAAAGACCTTCAGCAAAAAGCATTCAGCCCCCGACCAAGGCCGAGGGCTGAATGAAGTTCTCTAGAGAGACGAACCTAGCTGCGTGCTTGCAGAGCCTCGATCAACTTCGGAAGCACCTTGTGCACGTCACCAACGATGCCCAAGTCGGACACGGCAAAGATTGGCGCTTCGGCATCTTTGTTGATGGCAATGATGTTCTTAGAACCCTTCATGCCCACGAGATGCTGTGTTGCACCAGAAATGCCTGCTGCGATGTACAGGGTCGGCTTCACGACCTTGCCAGTTTGACCTACCTGATAGGAATAGGGAACCCAACCAGCATCCACAATTGCTCGGGATGCTCCCGGTGCCGCCTGCAGAAGCTTGGCCAAATCCTCAACGAGCTGGTAGTTCTCCTTCTCGCCCAATCCACGTCCACCGGCGACCACCACAGCGGCCTCGTCAAGACTTGGTCCAGTCTTTTCCTCGACGAAACGGCTTGTCACAACAGCGGCACCTGTGGCACCAAGATCCGGCACGCTGAGCTCCTCAACGGCTGCTGCCGCGCCGCCAGACTCCTCGGCGGCAAAGGACTTTGGACGCACCAAGAAGATCCCGACCTTGTCGGTGGTGAACTTGGTGATGACGTCTGTCACGCCGCCAAAGATTGGCTCAACGCCGGCAAGACGGCCATCGCTATCAACAAGGTCGACCACGTTCGTAATCACGGGTGCGTCAATCTTGACCGACAAGCGGCCGGCAACATCGCGACCGGTGTAGCTCGTTGCCATCAAGACTGCATCGGGGCCGTTTCCTGCCTCGATCGCAGCAGCGATTGCCCCAGCGAGTGGCGCTCCGAGCAGCTTGCCATCAGTGCCGCCAACTGCGAGCACCTTGGTCGCTCCGTGAGCTCCAACCTCGGTTGCGATTTCAGCTCCCGCAGCAGTCACGACCTCTACCGTGTCAGCTAGTTCACGAGCCTTTGCAAGAATCTCTAGGGTTGTGGTTGCAACCTTGCCATCAGTGGCTTCGGCGAGCACCCAGATCTTTGAAACAGTCATTTTGTTCTCCTTCGTTCTCGGGGTGGGTCAGATAACTTTGAGTTCGGCCAGCAGGTCAACGACCTTCTGGAAGCCCTCACCGTCATCTTCGATGATTGTGCCACCGGCGCGGGCCTCTGCTTGGGCGACTTCAATAATCTCTTGGCCGCCACCAGCCCAACCGACTGAGCTTGGGTCAATGCCCAAATCTGCAAGGGTCACCTGATCCACTGGCTTGGACTTAGCCGCCATTATTCCCTTGAAAGATGGGTAGCGAGGCTCGACCACGCCTGCGGTTACCGAAACCACTGCGGGCAGAGGACTCTCTACCTCGTCGTATCCGGCCTCAGTCTGGCGCTGCACCTTGAGCGTGCCGCCATCAATGGTGATCTCCTTGGCAAAGGTGACCGAAGGCAGCTGCAGCAGTTCTGCAATCTGCTCGGGAACAACACCGGTATAGCCATCAGATGACTCAGTCGCGGTGAGGATCAGATCGGCTTCGCCAGCTCGCTGGATTGCCTTCGCTAGCACCTTCGAGGTGCTGAGCGCATCTGATCCGGCAAGTGCATCGTCACTCACGAGCACGGCCTTTGCAGCCCCCATCGCAAGAGCAGTGCGCAGCCCAGAGACTTCGCCATTTGGTGCCATGGACACCAAAGTCACTTCTCCGCCGCCGGCAGTGTCAACAAGCTGCAAAGCCATTTCGACTCCGTAGCTGTCGGACTCATCCAAAATGAGCTTGCCGTCTCGCTTCAGGGTATTGGTCTGGGGATCCAACGCTCCAGGGTCAGCCGGGTCGGGGATCTGCTTTACACAAACAACAACGTTCATGCCTAACAGCATGCCTTGACTCTGCAGTTCTGACAAAACCGGGAGACAGAAATCGGCCCGGGAACCAAGAATCGGATGAGATCAGAGGCAGCGGGCATAACAAACACGGGGTAGGTCACCTCGCTCCTTACAAGGTGACAGACTGCTTGGGATGCGAATCACCTTGGTTGTCAATCCGGTCGCAACCAACGTGAGCCCATCTAGAATCCGAGTTGTTCAAGAGGCGCTTCAGGTGCGACATGAGGTCTCTGTGCATGTGACACGGCACCGCGACCACGCGACAGAGTTGGCTACCGCTGCGGTCGAGGCCGGAACGGACTGCGTCGCTGTTCTCGGCGGTGACGGAACGCTCAACGAGGTGATCAATGCCCTTGCCGGAACTGACTGCGCGGTCGCCGTTCTTCCGGGTGGCTCGACCAACGTCTTCGCTCGGACGCTAGGACTGCCCGACGATCTTCTTCGGGCGGCTAGGGCAACTTCGGATGCCCTAGCGAGCGGGTGGGTTCACCGCATTGGCCTTGGCGCTGTCAACGGTCGTTACTTCACCTTTCACACTGGAGTCGGCTTTGACGCCGCTGTGGTGAGCCGTGTTGAGCAGCACAGCAAGTTGAAACACCGAATTGGCCATGCGCTGTTCTTGTACTGCGGGCTACGCGAGTTCTCGCTCTTTGATCGCAAGCATCCCCACTACGTTCTGCATATTTCTTCCGACGGTGCTAGTTCTGAACTAGTCAATTCTGAACTCGTTAGTTCAGAGCGAGTGAGTTCAGAGCGAGTGAGTTCAGAGCGAGTGAGTTCAGACACTGAGCCCGTTCTGGGTTACTTCGCCGTGGTGCAAAACACAGACCCGTACACGTTCCTTCGACACCGACCCTTCACTGTGGCCCCTACGGCGACACTGGATCGAGGCCTCACCGTCACCACGATTGGTGACATGTCGGTTCGAACGTTCTTGCCGGCCATTCTGGGAGCTCTAGCAAACCGTAAAGGAGTAAGAACCAGCCGGGTTGTTCGCCGCTGGGAGGACCTCGAGCAACTCAGCATCACCAAGGCACCAGATTCGTTGCTTCAGTACCAAGTAGACGGTGACTACCTTGGCGAAGCAGAGTCGCTGCAATTTACGCACCACCCCAACATCCTCAGCATCGTGTTACCAATTGTTCCCCGCTGATTTTTCGGGCTGATTGTTCTGGGCTGATTGTTCTGGGCTGATTGTTCTGGACTCAAGCGACACAGGCTCGCGTAATTACATGCTCGAGTAGTTACAGATTCGACTCATTACAGGTTCAGCGCAGCTCTGGCCTTGGCCGGTTCATTGGTGATGATGCTGTGCACCCCTAAAGATGCCAGCGCTCGTATGCGCTCTGGGTCATCCACTGTCCACGCATTGACCTGCAATCCAAGTTCGCCGCAACGCTGCATCAGCGACTGATCAATCAGGTGATCCCAAGGGTTCACTGCAATGTCGCCAGCTGCAGCGGAGCGATCAAGTTGCAACGGGTCGCGCTGTAGATCTGCGAACAGCCAAGCTGTGGGAAGGCGCGGAAGCAGATCTCGCACTTGCTGCAGCGAGGCGTTATCGAAGCTCGAGACCAAAATCGGTTGCAACTCGCTCAGCGACTGCCCCCTAGTGGCAACGACCTGCGCCATGAGCGCTCCGATCCGCAGCCCTTCGAACAAGAAATCCTCGGGCACCTCGGGCGCACCAAAGTCACCTGGTGAATTCTTGAGTTCGATATTGACGCCCATCTCTGCACATGCAAGAAGTGCCTGCTCAAGGGTGGGCACTTCCGGCGGCCGATCCTGAGCAAGGGTGGCCCACACCACTCGGCCGTCTGCGTAACAGGCGTCATGGTGCACGACCAGTTCACCCTCACTTGTGACGCGCACATCGAGCTCCACCCAATCAGCACCCTGAGCTCGCGCCTCGTGGAATGCTTCGATGGTGTTTCCGGTATACGCAGCCGAGGCTCCCCGGTGAGCACAGATCAATGGTGGATATGTGTTGGCCATGTTCTCGAAACTTTTCCTTTACTCGCGTGGAATGTCGCAGTAGTTTTACTTTGTTCACCGATTCACAAGTTCCTAGCGAACAGCCTCCCCCAGAAATTGTGTAGGCCAACGAAGGAAACCTGTGACTCTGTGTCCCCCAGTATTGACGAATTACTAGAACTCGGGCGCGGTTCCTAGCGCGTCCCCCTGTATACGGAGGAATCGTGGCACTGACCTCGAGTAGAAGCCTAGACATTGCAACCGACGACTGGCGAGTCAACTCGTCTTGCCGTGACACCGACCCGGACCTTTTCTTTCCAGTCGGAACCACCGGGCCAGCGTTGGACCAGATCGCATCAGCAAAGGCAGTGTGTGACTCCTGTCATGCCAAGACCGAGTGCCTAGAGTTCGCTCTGACCACAAATCAGGATTCTGGCGTGTGGGGCGGAACCTCTGAAGAAGAGCGCCGCAAGTTGCGTCGTGCTTGGGTAGCCCAGCAGCGTCGCGCAGCACTCGCTTCTTGAGTTCCGCACAGTAACTCCCCCTCACCTCGAGGAAACGAACGATCTTTCACTCGGCCTCCCCATGGGGAGGTCGAGTCGCGACAGGATCTCGCACCACAGGAATCGTGAGCGACACTCGAGTGCCTTCCCGACGAAGGTGCCCCGTAGCTGTGCGTGTTTCACCTGCGGCCGCCACAGAATCTGCAGGATCAAAACTGATCCGGCCATCGAGTTCAGAGACCAAGCCACGCACTATCGACAGGCCCAGACTCGGGGTGCTTGCAGGGTGAGAGTCATTGCCCATTCCAACCCCGTCGTCGATCACATCGACTCGGAGGACTCCCCCGCCTTGAAGCATCTCAATGCGCACCTGAGCTGATTCGTCTGGCATGAGCGAGCCTGGCGGGTAGGCATGATCTACAACATTTTGAAGCAACTCGGTCAGCACAACGGCAAGCGAGGTCGCTGTTGGCGAGGGGAGATTGCCTGACTCACCGACCATCTTGAAGCTCAGTGGCCGATCAGGTGAAGTGAGACCCTCTTCCACCATTCGCACTAGCGGGCGCAGAATCTCTGAAAAGTTCACTTCGTCCCCGTCCTCGCGAGACAAAGTTTCATGCACTAGGGCAATCGAGCGAATCCTCCGCACGGACTCCTCAATGGCTGCTTTGGCTGAAGGTTCCGTCAGGCGACGACCTTGGAGCCTGAGCAACGAAGAGATGGTCTGCAGGTTGTTCTTGACCCGATGATGAATCTCTTTGATGGTTGCATCCTTAGAGATCAGCAGCCGGTCTCGGCTCTTGAGTTCAGAGATATCTCGTAGCAGCACTAAGCCACCGTCCACGCGCTCCCCGTCGAGCAACGGGATACACCAGATCACCACGCAGATCTCGTTACGTTCCACTTCTTCGGCTGCGGGTCGACCGGTAAAGAAGGCTCGGTACGTTGTGTCGGACTCCACGCCAAGCTCTGTCAGGCTTGAACCCTGAATGCGTCCCGAGATTCGCAATCTCCGTAGAGCAGAGATTGCATTCGGAGAGGTGAAGGTCACCTTGCCGAGCTTGTCGAGCAGGATCACGCCATCACCAACGCGTGGCCCACCAGCTGCGAGTACTTCCTCATCTTCGAAGGGGAATATTCCAGCCGAGACCATTGCGGCCAGCCGACCGAAGACCTCGAGGTAAACGCCCTCGAGCACACCACGCTGCCGGTTCGTCGACAGCGCTGATTCACTAGCGATCACCGCCACGACTTGATCGCGAAATCGCACCGGAATTGCCGTGACTCGGATTCTTTCACCTAACCATGCCGAGTCAATCACCGTGTCGACAATCTCTGCGCTGCTTGCTGCCTCGGCGACAGCGGGGCGCTGTGTGGCACTCATCGTGCGGCCAACTACGTCATCAAGAAACAGCGTCTGTCCCGTATTTGGGCGCATCTGATTCACAACAAGAAATCTTTTCTCCTCGGACTCGCTCTGCACGGGAAGCGGCACATAGAGCAAAAGATCAGAGAAAGAGAGGTCAGACAGCATGCCCCACCCGGCTACAAGCCGACGAAGGTGCCGAGAAGCCTCGATCTCGACGGGCGGCACGATCAGGCCGACATGTTCAGCGGTGAAGTCTCCATCGTCGAGGTCATCAACAACATCTGGGGCGTCATAGTCGGGATGGCCGTAGGTGGGCTCCGGATAGCGGGTAGCCGAGTTGTCGAATGCCTCAGTGCTCATGACCAGATCTTCTCCCCAAGAAGCAAGAGCGCTCTCAACGAATGAATGTCTTGTTCGAAGTATGGAATGCTCAACGTTGCGTCTGCACTCCCCGACAGAGCAGCGCGTTGTTCAGACTCGCGTCTCGCAACTACTTGGTAATTCAAAAAGCTGCTGCCGATCTCCGCCAGCATGTTCGAAAGGTGATCCTCACTCAGTGCTGGGAATCCTTCATGAAGCTTCGCTGCAATCTCGCCGGGTTGGGCAGTCAATGCCCGCGCCGAGTGCGCACCAGTACGACTCAGAAAATACGCAGGGAGCACCTTATTGAGTATGAGCGCTCCAACTTGATAGTCCCGATCCGCAAGAACTTTGAGGAAGAACTCGGCCTCTTGAGCTGGGGAGGACTCAAGGGTAGAAACCACCAGAAACGAGGTTTGTTGACTGCCGAGCAGAGCCGTCACTGCTTTCGCTCGCTCAACGAAGCCTGCATACATGGACTGAAACAGGATAAAGAACTCCGCGATGTCTTCTAGGAACTGCGTACCCAAAATGCGGTCGGCCACAAGGTAGAACGGTTTCGAAGCAAACCCCACCATGCGTGATTGATAGGGCGCAATCAGCCAACGCAGAAGCTTCGAGGAGAAGAAGTCGGCCATGCGTTCTGGCGCATCAAGAAAGTCGATGGCATTTCGAGTCGGCGGAGTATCGACAACGATGAGGTCGTACTTGCCCGATGTGTGGATCTGATACAAGCGTTCCATCGCCACATAGTCGTGGCTTTGAATGAACTTGCCAGTGATGTTTCGATAGAGCGGGTTGGACAAAATCGCATCGCGGGTTGCGGCATCTGGGGCGTGTGTCTGTATCAGGTCATCCCAGGATTGCTTGGTGTCGAGCATGGCAACCCAGAGTTCGCCCTGAGGGCTTGCCCCGGCATCAATAAATGCAGAGGCTGGGACCTGAGTCTCTACGTTTCCGAACTGCTCAAGACCGAGTGCGCTAGCCAACCGCCGTGCGGGATCGATAGTGAGCACGAGCACCTTGATGCCCAAGTTCGCAGCGGCTGTAGCACCAAGTGCAGCAGCGATGGTGGTCTTACCAACTCCGCCAGAGCCAGTAGAGATGATGATCTCTTTCGAGGCACACAGCTGCTCAAGCGAACCGGAAGTTTTGTCCTGTGAGGTTCCAGCGGCGGCAGTCACGAGAAGCCCAGCTCTTCGCCGAGAGCGTCCGCTAGCTGCGCGGTGGCGCGCACACCATGCGAGCGGTTGAACAGATACGGCAGGTACATCACCGGCAGATCTTTGGGGAGCGAGTCCCTGAGCCGTGTCAGGTGTTGCACCCGACCCCTCCGCAAGTTCACTGCTAGCTCGGCACCAGCGAGCACATCTTCGATTCCTGCTCCGACGCTGCCGCTGAGCATTTCGAGCGGGCCCGAGGTCTGAAGCTCATCAAAGAGTTCTTGATCGCCTCTGGCGAACAATTCCGGCAACACACGATTGACGACCACCGAGGCAATCGAGATGTCCGTCTCATCACCGAGGCGGTCCACAAGCTCGAGCGTCTCGGTGACTGGCATCTCTTCGGGAGCAGTCACCACCACTACACCGGTTGTGTCGGCATCAGTCAGGATGTCGATCATCCAGTCAGTCTGATTTCTCACTAAACCGACCTTCACTAGATCGTTAATCGCTACTGGTGAAGAGAGCTGACCTACAACATGACCAGTCGCAGCGGCATCTACTACAACAAGGTCGTAATGCTGCTCGCGAACCTCATAGGTGAGCTTGCCCACCGTCAGGATCTCTTTGACACCCGGCGCGGCGTTGGCCAAGAAGTCAAAGGTTCTCGCAAGCGGACCGATTCTGGTGAGAAGTGGAAGCTTCAAGTTGATGCGGAGGTACTCATTGAGGCTCGCCTCTGTATCCATCGACATTGCGCTTAACTTGTCGCGCACTTCGGTTGGCTCAAACTTCAGCGGGCCGATGCCAAAGAACTGAGCTAAGTCTCCCTTGGCGTCCACTTCGCAGACCAGCGTTCGAAGACCGCTGCGCGCCGCTAAAAAGCCCAGCGCAGAAGCCACAGAAGTTTTGCCCACGCCACCCTTACCGGTGACAAAAAGGAGCTTGTGTTTCAGTAAGCCCTGCGATGGGCTCACTTCAGCTCGAGAATCCCATCGGGCGAGCCTCTTCAGCTGTTCCAAGTTCCACGTAGGTGATCTTCGCTGATGGCACAGCCACCTCGCGTCCCTTGCGGTCAGTCAGCCAAAGCACCTTGGTATCAGAGCCAAGAACATCGTCAACGCGGCTCTTTATTTCGGCACGATCCACATCCTCGGGGAGTTGCATTTCAATCTCACGGGGCGAGTAGGTCACGCCGATGCGCACGTCCACTGGTGTCTCTCCTACATAGTTCTGTTTCCCCGGAATGAGGAACACTGTGAAGCATACCGGTATGGCGCCGGCAGGTTTCGTGCAGGACGGCCCATCCCGCCCGACGAGCCGGCGGAGCGGCTCAGGAGCAACTAGGGAACGTTCAAGATGCAGGTCTGAGTTACTCGGGTGGTAAGTCCTTCAACTGCAGTAATAACTGGCCGATCGCAGTCCTCGTACACCATTGCTCCGGGAACGGTCACTACCCAAGTTCCCGCAGGAACTTCTACCAACAGCGTGCCCTTTGAGTCTGTTGTACCGCTCGCTACGACTTGGCCTCTTGTACCGACCTCCACCGCGCGAGAGACCGACGTAGGTGTTCTACAGAAGGGAACCCCAGGTAGAACTCTGCCGCCACAGATAATTTGCAGGGTACTGATGTGCAGTCGCGTTACCGCCGGGACTGGGGCTTGTGGTGCGCAACTAGGCAGCAGCACCAACGCTGCCGCAGCAGTAACAACAACCCCAATGAAGCGAAGATACGTCATGGTCCGCAAGGGTAGGCCGGACAGGGCATTGCTTGCGCACTGTTTTGCCACACCCGACTCGGCGAATCTCAGGCTAAGAATCCAACTGACTCCATCTCGGGGCTTTAGACTTCACACCCATCCTTCTCTACTCGGGGAAATCGATTTCTACGAAAGGGTCCACTATGCGACCGCACAGACCGGTAGTTGTAGTCATGATCGCTGTTTGCTTGACACTCGTTTCGGCCTGCAGCGGGGGTGAGAGTTCGAGCGGCGACGCTTCGTCAACTACGGCAAAATCGAACCCCAATCCGACGACTGACGCGTCGACCACCACTGCCGTAGTAGCAGCAGACTGCGCCGCACTCGGAAAAGGTGTGGACTTACACGGATGTGACCTAGCCAACAAAGATTTTGAAGCCAAAGACCTTGAGCGTGCAAACTTCACAGGAGCAAACCTGACCGGCGCAAACCTTGACGGCGCAAGCCTTGAAGGCGCAAACTTTTCGGGCGCAAACCTGACAGGCGCAGACCTACAAAGCACAAACATGCGCGGTGCAGACCTGTCGAATGCAAACCTAACGAACGCAACTCTGATCGCTGCAGAAATGTCCGGCTCAAACCTGACTGGCGCAGTTTGGGCCAACACCGCATGCCCAGATGGTCCTGTGCAGTCAACGCAATGCCCTACCACCCCTATGGGCTAGGTACCCCTGCATCCGAAGTGTGCATTGGGTGTTTATTCTCGATGCTTTGGTGACTGCAACTATCTAGTAGGTAGCTTGTTGAACTATGAAACCAAGCCTGAAGTATGGCCTCATTGTGATTGTTCTCGTTGGCCTGCTGGGGTCTGCTGCCGCCTACTTTTTCTTGAAAGACGATTCACCCGAAGCTGTCAGTTTGGATGCCGCAAGCGAGTCAGTGACTGACACTGAAAAAGTAGTTCCAATTGATGGAAAATGGGCTGTCGATACAGATTCAGGGGCTTTCGATTTTGATACTGCAACCGGCAGCTTCGCAGGATTTCGGATCACCGAGGAGCTCGCTCAAATCGGTGCGACTGAAGCCGTTGGGCGAACCGGTGATGTTCAAGGAAGTCTCACGATTGAGGGCAGCACCGTTACCGAAGCAACCTTCACCATTGATATGACAACGCTGAAATCGAACGATTCGCGGCGTAACGGCAAGATTCAAGGTGCCTTACAAACTGATCAGTTTCCGACGGCATCCTTCACCCTTACTGAGCCCATCCCCCTTGGGGCAACTGCCGCCTCGGGCGGCGACCTCACCGTGAACGCAATCGGCAATCTCACCATTCATGGGCAGACGCAACCGGTGACCCTGCCTCTGCAGGCAAAACTAGTTGGCTCCACTGTGATCGTTGTGGGCTCTGTGGACGTCACCTTTGCCGACTATGGGGTTGAAGTTCCCACCGCGCCCATCGTGGTGTCTGTGCAAGACCATGGGCCGATCGAGTTTCAGCTGCTGTTTACTCGCGCCTGATGTAGCCAGAACAGGCTGAACTCAGGGCAGGCTCAGAGAATTTTAAGCTCGGGGTTATAGCGACGCGTCGGGGCAAGTTCCACGTCAACCCGCTCGGCTATGGCTGCAAAGGCTCGAGCCGCTTCAGACTCGGGATCGACAGCCATGATCGGATGGCCGTCGTCACCCCCTTCGCGCAACTTAGGGACCAGCGGGATCTTGCCAAGCAGCGGAACATCTATTCGCTCGGCTAGGGCCTGGCCGCCGCCGGAGCCGAAGATCTCGTATCGGGTGCCGTCGTCACCTGTGAACCAAGACATGTTCTCGATAACGCCCTTCGTGTCGAGTCGAACCTTCTCTGCCATAAACGCTGCGCGTTGGGCCACTTTCTGCGCTGCGGGCTGAGGGGTGGTGACCACATACACCTCTGCTCGCGGCAAGAACTGCGCCAGAGAAATCGAGATATCGCCGGTACCAGGGGGAAGGTCAACTACCAAATAGTCAGGCTCGTCCCAGTACACATCTGTCAGGAACTGCTCAAGTGCCTTATGCAACATCGGACCTCGCCAGATCACTGGCTGGTCCTCTTCTACGAAGAATCCCATAGAGATGCAGTTCACCCCGTAGGCCTCTGGGGGAATGATCATCTGATCAATGAGCACTGGCGGGCGATCGACTCCTAGCATTCGAGGAATTGAGAACCCCCAAACGTCGGCGTCTACCACCGACACTCGCTTACCCCGCTGCGCCAGCGCAATGGCCAAGTTGGTGGTAACCGAGGACTTGCCAACCCCACCCTTGCCAGACGCGATCAGTAGCACTCTTGTCTTTGAGTTCGGGTCGGCAAAGGGAATCGCTCGTCCTTCGGCATGACCATGAGATGGTTGTGAACCAGCAGTTGATGCCGGGTCGCCGTGCAGTTGCGTGCGAAGTTCTTCTCGTTCAGAGTCGGTCATTGACGTGAACTCAAGGTTCACTCGGTCAATGCCATCAAGGGCGGTCACAGCATCCGAGACTCTGGACTGAATCTCTGCTTTGAGCGGGCAACCCGGAATAGTGAGCGCAATCAAAATGTTGACCTCGGGCAAGTGGAGCTCCACCGACCGGACCATCTTGAGGTCAACAATTGAGCGATGCAGCTCTGGGTCCTGCACGGGTCGAAGTGCGTCAATAACAGCTTCTTCAGAGACTGCATGGGTGTTTTCGTTCATATTCGGGGGTCCTCTTCGAGAAGTGTCGTCGCGTACTACTTTGCCGCAGACTCTGCTCCTTCCAAGCTCACCCCAGTGGGGCAACTCCGCCGAAAGAGCATCGCTGCGCAAGAACAGTACAGTGATGGAGTGGATCAGCTAAGCCCAACCGAGTTTGCCTCGGTTGTTACTGCCATCACTTCGGCGTTTGGGGACCCAACTCGACGAGAGATCTATTTGTTCGCGCACAGCACTCCGGTCGGGGTTACTGCTTCAGAAGTTGCTGAACAGTTCGACCTTCACGCCAACGTCGCTCGGCATCATCTCGACAAACTCGCGGCTGGCGGCTACTTAGAGATCTCTACCGAACGCCCTTCGGGTGGAGCAGCCGGAGCCGGTCGGCCATCTAAACGCTACCGGGCCTGCGATGAGAACATGACCCTCAACGTCTCGGTTCGACAAGACGACGTACTCGTCAAATTGCTCGGCAGAGCACTCGGGGAACTCGGCCCCGAACGAGCCTCCGCATTGGCCGAAGAGGTAGGAATTGAGTTTGGTCAAGAGATGGCGGAAGCCATGGGAGAACAAAGCACTCGGTCGTTTCGCGCCGCACTGCATTCGGTTGCCGATGCGCTGTCTGCTCATGGATTTGCCGCTCATGCGGAAGCAGAGGGCAACTCGTTACGACTCGTCACAGAACATTGCCCATTTGGCGATGCCGCTGTTGAACACCCCGTGATCTGCGCAGTAGATCGAGGCATGGTCAAAGGCATGCTTGGAACCCTGTACGGGGAGACTCGCGTCGACCTCACCTCGGCGGCTGCGGGCAGCGATGACCACTGCATCACAGCGTTCGACAGCGAACCCTAAGCCCTGCTGCGATTGCTTGCCCGTGCGCTCCTATCTAGATCACGCGTCCACCTCTCCCGTACGACCTAGTGCCGTTGCGGCTATGACCGAGTGGTTTGGCGGATCGGGCGCAGACCCAAGCCGACTGCACGTTGAGGGTCTGAAATCCAGGGTGGAGCTTGAAACTGCACGAGAACAGATAGCCGCACTGCTCGGCGCACGGCCACGCGAGGTTGTCTTTACCTCAGGTGCAACTGAGTCAATCGCTGCCGCAAGCTTTGGTGCTGTACACCGCGCAGCCACACGCAAGGATTCTCAAGTTCCGCATGTGGTGTACTCCGCTGTGGAACATTCAGCGGTTCGCGAATGGGCAGAGCGTGGAGCCCACTCGCAAGTAGGGGTCGACCAGCTTGGACGCGTTGATCCCGAAGAACTGCTCGGCGCAGTCACTGAGGCAACCGCCTTGCTGCACCTGCAATGGGGCAATCACGAGGTAGGAACTTTGCAACCGGTGAACGAAGTAGCCGAACGCTGCCAGAGCCTTGATGTTTTGTTACATGTCGATGCGGCTCAAGCAGCAGGTCGCGTCCCAATCGACTTTGCGAGTCTTGGCGCAGATTTGATGTCGGTGTCGGCGCATAAGTTCGGCGGCCCACCTGGGGTGGGCGCTTTGCTGATTCGACGAGGACTTCGCATTGACCCGCTACTGCTCGGCGGAGAACAAGAGCGGGCGCGTCGCGGAGGAATGGAGAATCTACCTGCGATTCTAGGATTCGCCGCGGCCGCCCAAGAGTGTCGCGAGCGCCTAGATCAGGAATCGGCGCGCAGCCGCCAACAGACGGACCGCGTGATGGACTGGGCTTCGAAGTACCCGGGGGTCGAGGTGCTTGGGGATCCCGTCGACCGCCTCCCCCACATTTTGTGTCTCAGCATTGTGGGCTTTGAGCCACAGCCGGTTTTGCTGGGTCTAGACCGTGCAGGAATTGCCGTTCACTCGGGGAGCTCCTGCAGTAGCGAATCACTTGAGCCAAGCCCAATCCTGCAGGCCATGGGTGCAGACGCTGCCCACTCGCTGCGAGTTTCAGTCGGTTGGAACACCCGCTCGAGCGATATTGATCACCTGCTCGAAGCGTTGCCTCAGGTCATCGCCGATCTTCGCAAGCTTCGATAATGCGCTGTGACTCGCTACGCTGCTCGCTGTGGCCGACGACCAAGCGTTTCCAACTGCGGTGATCTTTGATCTCGACGGTGTGATCCGCGATTGGAATGATGAAGAGATCTCAGAGATCGAAGTTGCCTACGGCTTAGATCCAGGAACCATTCTTGCAGTTGGCTTTGGCACTGAACTCGGTAGGGCTGCAACAACGGGACAGCTTGACTACCGAACGTGGATGAACGCGATTCGTGCGGAGGTAACTCGTATTCACGGCGTAGAAGTGGCCGGGGCCCTTGACGCGTGGGAAGCCAACGTCGGGCTCGTCAACCAAGAAATGCTTCAGGTTCTGCGCCAAGTGCGAAGCGAGTCAACCGTGGCGTTGTTGTCCAATGGCACGACTCGTCTGCGAAGAGACTTGGCAGTACTTGACCTCACTGATGAGTTCGATGTGATCTTCAATACAGCCGAGGTCGGCATTGCCAAACCCGACCCCGAGATCTTTCGGTATGTGCTTCAGGAATTAGAAACCACTGCTAACGAAACTCTCTTTATTGACGACCTTGAACTGAACGTCGAGGGCGCTCGCTCCATCGGAATACGATCACATCAACACGTTGACTCCGGATCCACAGCCGAATTCTTGCTTGGCGCTGGCCTTACAATGAGAAAGATCTAGCGAGTGACTGGGTTTCAAAAGTGACTGAGTTTCAAAAGTGACTGTCTACCTAGTTCGGCACGCATCTGCGGGGAGTCGAGACAATCTTGACGCTCACGATCATGACCGACCCTTAGATTCCTCGGGGCAAGCGCAAGCCGAGAAACTGTCGGATTGGTTGCGGCATTTCCCAATAACGCGCATTCTTTGCAGCCCCTTTCCGCGCTGCGTGCAAACCGTTGAACCGCTAGCCGCAGCGCTCAAGTTGCCAATTGAACTCCATGACGCTCTTTCAGAGTCTTCCGACATAGAAAAAAGCTGGAAGCTACTCACAAAGGCTGCAACCTCGACCACGGTGCTGTGCAGCCACGGGGATGTCATTCCAGACCTCATCCGCAGGGCGCAGCTGCGCGGACTCCACGTACCAGGAAAGTCGGGTTGCGCCAAGGGCTCGGTCTGGACCCTTGACCATTGGGATGGAAAGCGGTTTGCAACCGGGGTGTACACCCCGATCACTCCGTGACGATCTGTCTATCGATGTCGGGCTAGTGTTCACATCAGTTATTCATGGTCTCGTGGGTGAGAGGCCTTTCTTGAGTCGGAGGCATCTGCCATGCGCAAGATCAGTGCAATTCTTTCCTTCAGTGTCTTAGCTGCACTACTCGCTGCTGCATGCACTCCGGGTGGCCCGGCCCCGCTGCAGTGGAAGGTCTCACCGCAGTCCATCACAGTGAACAACACCGAGGATTACGACCCCGGGGACGAGCCCTACGTGATGCAACTCGGGTTCCGGTCAAAGATCGGCGTTCCAGATTCCTCGGTAGTGACCTTTGCCTCGCAGTGCACTTCGAACAAGCTCCCCGCAAATAACGCTGGTGCAAACGGAGTCACCCTGCAGATCCCCGCTGGCTCCGCCGATATTGTGTTGCCAAACGTTCAGAACCTCGACGTGGGTGACCTTGCTCAGAGCAACGCCCCGTTCGAGATTATTGGCAGCATGACCTTCGTGGCCGAGAGCGACCGCGCAATCTTCTTCTCTAGCTGCGCCGTCAGCGACGCTCTTCGCAGCTTGTTAGTGCCGGTTCTTCAGGATGCGCTCAACCTGCTCATCGCTGCATCTCCAGTTCCGCCCACTCAGGAACAATTGATTGCGCTCATCGTTGACAACATCAGCAACTTTGTCGGCGGACTCGGCAGCATTATCGCAGCAGCAATCGAAGGATTGGGTAACGCAGACGACATCATCGGCGTGGCCGTTCAGATCCACCTTCCCACTGCTGGTGCACTCACCGACCTGATCCGCACGGGTCTTGCCATCGGAGGCATCTTCTCGCCCGGCCTTGAGCAAGGCTTCATCCCACTCGATGGTCTTCCCAGCACCTTCCAAATCAAGCTCGGGTCGCTCACCCCATCAACGAGTACCTTCCGCTTTGCTAGCCCGGCAGCCGACTACACCTACGTCAGCAAGATCGCGCTGGGCTAACACTCAACCGGGCCAAAACTCGAAGGGACTAACCCTGCGGGGTTCGCTCTTCCATTCCCCAGGGAGACTGGAACTCGCCTGCGAGCAGGTCTAAGAACGGTGCAGGGTTGAGCGCCTCTGGACCAAGCACGCCAGCACCCGACCAAACTCCGGAATCAATAAGTTCGCAGGCCACTACTGGCCCGACGGCTGTTTGCCAGACCACCGCCTGCACCCCGTCACGGCCCATCGTCTCTTCGTTATCCACCACGTGATACAGGTAGACCTCTCGTGGTGCTGGGATCATTCCCGGCACCGCTTTGCTCAGACCCGTGACCCACGTGCCCGCACAAGTCTTACCTTCGATTCGGTCCCCGAGGCGGGCCGGATCGGGCAGGCATGCAGCGACCACGTCACGCGGCGAGACCTTGGCCCCTCGGACCGTCACGGGCTCAGTTCCGTCTAGGCCTAGCTTGTGCAGGGTCTCGAGCACGGCGATGAACTCGTCACCAAGGCCGTATTTGAAGGTCACCCGGTTACAGTCAATCCACCGCGGAACAAGCAGTACCTCTTCGTGTTCAACATTAACGCACTCAACATCTCCGATCCCCTCTGGGAACCTAAAGATCTCGGGCTGAGAAAAGGGAGGTGTTGTGAACCAGCCACGGTCACGTTCCCAGATCACTGGCGGGTTCAGGCACTCTTCAATCACTGTCCAAATTGAGAATGTGGGAGCAAAGTCATAGCCACGCACAGTCATATTGGCGCCGTCTCGAATACCCACCTCATGAATCTCCGAGAACAACTCATCGGCAGCATGCCGAGCAAAAACGTCGGCGATACCAGGTTCGATTCCCATGCCGCAGAGAGCCAACAACCCTCGTTCTTCCCACTGAGCGGACTTCTCGAACTGAAGGTCGCCTAGCTTGACGCCGCACATCTCTGTTGGATGTTCGGGGTGAGCAGTTGACACGGACATAGCCATGTCCATGTAGTGGACCCCTGCATCGAAGGCACCGTCGAAGATTCCCATGACGAACCGCGGGTCTGCAGCATTCATCACAAGTTGAGCTCGGCAGCTCACGGCCGCCGCAGACACCGCTGCAGCGTCAGAAGCGTCTAGTTCAAGAGCCGAGTATCTGCTGTCTCGGCCCGCAACGCGCTCAGCCTTGGCAAGATCAATATCTGCAACGGTGATTGACTCTATGAACGAGCGCCTCGAAGCAATTGCACAAAATGCTTCACCAACACCACCTGCACCTACTAACAGAATTCTCATGGGAACACAGTAGCTAGGCTCAACCGCCGTTGGGGTTTGGAATTCTGGACTCGGCCGCTGTGGTCGACGTGACGTTGCTGTCCGGAGTAGTGGGAGTGCTCGATGAAGCGCTTGGAGCGCTAGTTACTGCCGCAATCGATTCCGAGAGAATGTCGGGTCCACCAATCAGAAAAGATATTTTCGGTCTCGGCACGCTCTTGAGTGTGTTCAGGTCGGTCTGCGCATCGGCGAATCGTGAATCTGCAGCAGCAAGCGAGGCCCGTAGAAGCAGTGCATCAGCAAACTGTGGTTCAACCTCGAGCGCGGTGGCGAGCAGCGCGTTGGCAGCGGCAACGTCAGAGACCTCGGGGCCGACTTTGCTCAGAGCAAGCGATACAAGGGCATCGGCGTTCTGCGGGTTGTTTACTAGTTCGGCATCGAGACAAGTCCCAAGAGCGTCGAGGAACTTCTGACTGAACTGTTCTCCTTCTTTTTGTGCCTGGGCGGCTTGTTGCCAACAGCCTCGAGTCCCTGGATCAAGCAGTCCGAAAAAGACCTTTCGTTCTAGGCCCTGAGATTGAAGCACCTGCACAGCAGCCGGCGAGGGCGAACTTGAATAGAAAGCATCTAGTTCATCAGCAGCGAGTTGGTAGTCCTGCGCAGTAGCGGCCGCACTGGCCCGAAACACTCGAACGTCTGCATAGCTTGGATCGAGTTCAATTACCTTGTCGAAGTTTGCCGACCCCTTCTCTGGCTGATCAGAGCGAACATAGGCCCATCCCTGATAGGTGAGGGCTTCGAGATTCTCGGGGGCTGTGTCCAGAATCTGCTGGTAGCACTCAATTCCCTCGGCAGGCTTCTGGAAAGAAGTGGTCTGACAGGTAGCAAGTTGCTCTCTTAAGGTGCCGGTGGAACCCGTGATTGCGTTATCGCCGCGTTGGCCAGAACCGCGAGCTACGAGGACACCGGCAAGGGCTGCAAATCCCAACACGCCGAGTACGACCAAGGCGGTCCGCCAACGAGGGCTAGCAGTTCGCTCCTGTCGAGGACTCGACACCGAAGCAGTTCTTGCACTGTCAGGGTTCAGTTGGCGTAGCACCTGCGCGGCGCGCAAGGTGTACTCCTCTTTGAGCGTCAGGTAATCCTGCTCATCCATGTCACCGGCAGAGAACTCACTCTCTAGATCCTCAAGCGAACCAAGCAGATGCTCACGCTCTTCTTCAAGAAGAGCCCGCTGCTCAGGAGTCATCAGTACTCACCGTGGCATCTTCTTGAGCACCCGACTGCCGCTGCGCCAATGCGGTCTGAACCAAAGATTCATCCTCGCTGCTTGGCTGCTGAGCGGGGCCACGTGAGCGGCGAACGCGCAGACTTTCTACGAGCAGCAGTGCTGCAGCAGCAACAACAATGACCGGGATCACCCAGACCAGCGACCCAACGCCAGTAGAGGGGGGTGTGAGTAAGACTCCCTCGTAGCGTTCAGCGAAGAAGTTCAGGATCTCATCGTTGGTGCGGCCCTGCTTCATCTGCTTCGAGATCTCGGAGCGAAACTGCAATGCAATTGGGGCCGCAGAACCAGCCACAGACTCGCCTACGCATTGCACGCACTTGATCTGCGCGGCAATGGCAAAGAGTCGGTCGTCGCTGTTGCCCTCGGTGGGAGAGGATCCTGAAGCACTCGCTAATAAAACAACGAGGATCACCCCCATGAGTGTCCACCACCACCACTTCTGTCGCTGAGCATGCCGCTGTTTCATGACCCACCTGCAGTAGATCGAGCAACATATTGCTGTACCGACTCAGCTGTGATTCCGCCTTCGAACTTGGCAACCACGGTTCCTGCGGGGTCGATGAGAAACGACTCCGGCAGGCCCTTCACCCCGTAGTCGAGCGAGACTGTTCCGGTGTCGCTGGTGAGGACCGGCCAGTCTCCGCCATTATCTGCAAAGAACTTCTCTACGTTGGTCGAGGAATCGTCAAAGGCCACGCTCACCACGCTCAGGCCAGTGCTACTACTGAGTTCATCAAGCTTGACAAGCTCCGGGTGTTCAGCCACGCAAGGCGGGCACCAGGTTGCAAAGAAGTTCACGAGCACCCACTGCCCTCGCTCGGAGTCAAGATTGAATGAGTCCCCAGCAAGAGTGGTTCCGGCAAGCTCTGGTGCAAGCTTGCCGAGCAGCGGACTCGTGACCTTTGATTCGCCACCCGAGGGGCTCACTACAAACAGCAGGACCAGCGCGAGCACTGCAACGCCGACGATGCCCGCAATCACGGGAGCCCTGCGAGAAGGAGCAGCACTCATGCTGTGATTTTCTCTATCGGCGCAGCGGCCGACACTGCGTCAAGCGGATTTCTGCGTCGCCCTGGGAACAGCGACAAGATGGTGCCGATCACCATGATGAGTCCACCAATCCAGAGCCACGTAACCATGGGCTGAACAACTACACGCAACCCCAGCGAAGGATCAGACTCTGTTGGAGCTGTGGTAATCGACATCATGATGTCATCACGAAGGCTTGCTTTGACCGAAGGAGTGGGGATGGTCTGGCCAGATTGGCGGTACCGGTTGAGCTTTGGCGCATAAACGCTTTGGCCGTCGACTTTGATTCTTGCTAGTAGTTCAACTCGGTTCGGCTTATCAAGCGTGCTTGAATTCAGATACTGCAGCGTGTGTCCTGCCACTCGTGCAGTTTCGCCCTCTTTCAGGGTGAACTCGCCTTGGCTCATAAAGCTCATCGATGCGGCAAGTGCCACACCAATCATGATGACTCCAAGGTGAACCACCATCCCTCCATTGGTTCGACCCACAAATCCGCGCCAACCAAGTCGTTTCGTTGCAAGGGCGATCTGTCGTAAGGCTGATCCGGCGGCGAACCCGCCCAGACCAAAGGCCAGCAAAGGAGCTACTCCCGTCGCACCGAGCATCACTGCAACGAGCACCGCCCCGAGAGCAGTCCAAGCAGGCCACCACAACCGCTCTCGCAGTAACTCGCCCGAGGCCTTTCGCCAAGGAAGCACCGGAGCCACCGCCATCAGCAATAACAAGGTGAGTCCAATCGGCATCGTCATCCGGCTGAAGTACGGGGGCCCGACCGAGAGCGTGTCACCAGTGGTCGCTTCGATAACAAGTGGAAACACGGTGCCAAGCAGTACAACAAACGCGAAGGCTGCAAAGACCACGTTGTTGGCAAGGAACGCTCCCTCACGAGACAGCGGTGAGTCAATGTGACCAACTGATCGCAGACGGTCTCCACGCCATCCAATCAGTCCAACAGAGACAGCTACCACGAGCGCAAAGAAGCCCAGAAGGATGGGCCCGACGGAACCTGCAGAGAAGGCATGAACAGAGGCCACCACGCCGGATCTCGTAAGGAAGGTTCCGAGGATGGTGAGCGAGAATGTTGCGCACAAAAGCGACAAGTTCCACACTCGCAGCATGCCCCGTCGCTCCTGCACCATGACCGAATGCAGATACGCCGTCCCGGTGAGCCATGGCAGCAGCGAGGCGTTCTCTACAGGATCCCAGCCCCAGTATCCGCCCCAGCCGAGCACCTCGTATGACCACCACGCGCCCAGAATGATGCCGGCCGTTAAGAATCCCCATGCAAACAAGGTCCACCTGCGCGTCTCGACGAGCCATCCCTCGCCAACCCGGCCAGTGACCAGCGCAGCGATGGCAAAAGCAAATGGCACGGTAAAGCCCACGTAGCCCAGGTAGAGCATGGGGGGATGAAACGCCATCAGGATGTGGTTCTGAAGCAATGGGTTCGGACCGGGGCCGTCGAAGCCTGGAAGAGGCAAGTTCCCCTGAAATGGGTTGGCCGCGGTGAGCATCAGGCCAAAGAAAAACACGCAGACAGAGAACATCGTGATCAGTGCCCAGGCCACGAGCGAATCATCTAGGCGTTTGCGGAACTTATGAGCAACGACTACCAGGTAGCCCGCCAAGATCAGCCCCCACAGAAGAATCGAGCCCTCTAGTGCAGACCACATCGAGGCCACGTTGAACAGCGCCGGCGTGGTCGAGGAGCCGTGCTCGGCAACGTACTTCAGGGTGTAATCACGTTGAATGAATGCCCGCTGCATGGCAAAAACCGAAAGCGCAGCACCTAGCAGCACGACAAACGAATACGCCCGTCCCATCCGCATGAGGTCGGGCCTTGAACGCTTCAGCCCCGTAAGGATTACCGCTATAGCTAGTAGCGAGCCTCCCAGAGCAAGGATCAGCCCTGTCAGCCCTAGGGCTCGGTTCACCCGCTACTCCCAGAACGTAAGTCGGCGTCCGCTTGGGCCTTCTTCACACGGTCGGCGTTCTTCTCGTCATAGGTGCTGTCGTGGCGAATCAGGATCTGATCGCTGTGGAACTCGTCGCCCGAAAACTCTCCCTCAAGAATCACTGGGATCTTGGCGTTGAAGAGCTCTGGTGGTGCACCACTGTTCACCACGTTCAGCTTCTTGTCACCGTAGGCAATCACAAAGCTCACTCCGCCATCAGTCTTTTTGATGGTCCCGTCTACAACGTTGCCCTGCATGCGGAACCGTTGATCCCCAAGATCTTGGCGTTGAGCAACCGCTTCGTCCACGTTGTAATAAAAAAGAGCTGCGTTATTGAGGCCCTTGAAGAGAACCAAACCCATGATGCCAACCAGCGCTAGCACTGCTCCCATGGCCACATAGGTACGCAAGCTTTTTGAGTTTCCAGTCGAAGCCGCTGGTGAGCTCCGAGGGGTGACATCGAGTGCCGGCGTGGCTGCATCTGGAGACTCTTCATCGTCGAGCAACGACGGATCGGGAACAGATGGATCAGGAACAGACGGGTTTACATCCATCTGCGTTGCTCCGGTGGCACGATCTTGGACAACCGACGCCCACGCAGGATTACTGAGGCGGCGTAGGCCCCTACCGCTCCAAAGGTGACTAGCCAAGCCCCGATGATGCAGAGTGTTTCGGTCATACTTGCGCCACTCATGAGTCGGCTCCCTGTGCTGGGCTTGATTCGAGTCGCCGTTCCTCTAGGGCTTGGTCCAGGCCAAGGTCGCTTGCGCGTTCGGCAAGGAATCCTGCTCGGAAACGGTGAATCAGGAGCCAGACACAGACCAAAATGCCTGCAACGAGAGCGGAATACATGGCAAAGAGTTGGGTCCCGCCCATCTCTGGGTCGATGGTTCCCAACACGGTCTTGCCCTGATGTAGGCCCCGCCACCAATCAACTGCTTTGTGCACAATCGGGATGTTCACCACGGCTACAAGGCCGATAATCGCGCAGCGAGTCGCCCGAGTTTTGGGGTCGGCCGGAATTGCCCGAACGGCTAGATAGCCGATGTACATAATCAACAACACTGCCGAGGTGGTGAGCCGCGGTTCCCAGCGCCAGAACACACCCCAGGTGACCTTGCCCCAAAGAGCACCGTCAACAATGGTCACAGCAAAAAACAGCACGCCGATCTCTGCTGCCGATGACCCTAGAAGGTCCCAGAACTCTGTGCGCTTCCAGAGATACATGCCCGAAGAAACCGCCGTGATGAGAAATGCCAAGTATGCAGCCATCACGGTTGGCACGTGCATGTAGATAATCCGGATGGTGTTTCCTAGCTGCGCATCGGGTGGACTGATGAGTAGGCCATAGGCAACCGCAATGACCAGAAACAGCAGGGCCACTGCACCGAGCACTCGTGTTCCACGAGACCCGGTGCCGGTGGGAGCAGCGGGCACTGTGGAAAGGCTCTCAGTTTTTGTAGTCGTCATGCATCCTCCAGGAGGGGACGGAATAAGAATGAACCAAGTGTGAGGTACACCAGAGCGAAGATTCCGAGCAGTGCAGCCCATGGCCAACCGGACATAGCTTCGCGCTGAAGACTGACTTCGCATCCGCGCGTTGCCGCAATAAGCACCGGTGCAAGCAACGGTAGTAGGAGCAACGGAAGCAAAGTCTCTCGGCTCCGGAGCCGAGCGGCAAGTGCGCCGTACACCGCGCCGGCTGCAGAAATCCCCAAAGTAGCAGTAACTGCAATTGCCAACAGCAGGGGAATCCCTAAAAACTCTGTGTCATAGAGCACTGCTACACCGAGCACCAGCACGGCTTCAAGCAGAAGAAGCTCGATGGTCAATGCTGTGACTTTTCCCAGATAGATACCCGCAGGCGACAGCCCCGAGAGCCGTAGTGCCTCCAAGATGCCATCCTCGGCTTCGAGGCCAAAGCTGCGCTGAAGTGTGAGCACAGAAGAGAACAACACAGTCACCCAAAAAAGCCCAGGTGTGGCTTGCTTGAGTACGCCCCTGTCAGGGTCGAGCGCGAAGGCAAAGAGCAGCAGCACCAAAATGGCAAAGGGGATCACTTGGCCTAGGCCAATTTTGGCACGCCGCTCGAGTAGCAGATCCTTTCGCGCAATCAACAGCGCATCACCAAAAACTCCTCTGGTTTGCGTCATGGTTCCGGCTGACTAGCTGGTTCGGGCTGGCTAGCTGGCTCGGGCTGGCTAGCAGGCAGGATGACACCGCCACTTATTGTCACGGCACGGTGCGCAACGTTCTCGGCCCGATCCAATTCATGCGAGGCAAACATGACTGTTGCACCGCTAGCTGCCGCTTCTTGCATGAGACCATCCACGAGGTCTCGCCCAGCGCTGTCTAGGCCGGCGTGGGGTTCATCAAGAAGCCACAGCTCTGGTCGCCGACAAATCATTGCTGCAAATGAGACTCGGCGGCGCTGACCCGCAGAGAGAGCGTGCACCGGAAGCTCGAAGAGCCTTGAGGCCACACCAAGGCGGTCAAGCGCTGCTCTACCGTCGGCCACGGTTGCTGCAGCAGCACGAGACCAGAAGTCAAGGTTTTCAACTACTGAAAGGTCTTGATACAGGAATGAATCATGCCCCAAGAGTCCGACTCTGCGCCGAACGGCCCTGCGGTGAGAGGTGAGGTCCTCGCCAAGTACCACTGCCTCGCCCGAGCTCAGCCCAATGAGACCAGCACAGACACCCAGCAACGTGGTCTTACCTGCACCGTTCGGCCCTCTCAGCAGGAGTATCTCTCCGGGGTCAACGTCAAGGTCGACTCCAGCTAGCGCAGGAAATCGGCCGATAAGTGCGACGGCGGAATGAAGGTGGACAATGGCCGACACAGCACTTACAAACTAGTTCTTCTTGAGTCGACCGAGCCAAGCACAGGGTTTGGCGTTTATCACGGGTAACTTGAAGTCATGTTCGGAAGGATTCTTGGCGCTATCGGAAAGACGCTGATCGTTGCAGGACTTCTGGTGCTTGGATTTGTCGGGTATCAGCTCTGGGGAACTAGCCTCGCCGAGTCGAACGCTCAGGCCGAACTCACAAAAACTCTGGCGGGCGACTCAGGTGTAGAGGCCTCGGGCGGGAAAGTTCTGGTCCAACAACTCGCCGAGGAACTGTCCGCCGTAGACGCAACAACAGCGCCACCGACGGCGCCACCGCCCGAGGGTGACCCTGTCGGAGTCATTACCATCCCAAAGATCGGCCTTCAGCGTGTGATTGTTGAGGGAGTTGCCAAGCCAGACCTCAAGAAAGGTCCCGGCCACTACCCGGGAACTCCCCTGCCGGGTCAGGCAGGAAACTCGGCAATTGCAGGGCATCGAACGACTTATGGAGCTCCCTTCAACCGAATTGACGAGTTGGTTCCCGGCGATGAAATCAAAGTTGCAACTCCCCAAGGAGAGTTCACCTATCTCGTCATACCGGCCCCAGGACAAACCACACAGGCTTGGTACACCGTGTCGCCCGCTCAGGTAGAAGTTCTTGCAAACATGGGTGATAACCGAATCACTCTGACCGCATGTCACCCGAAGTACTCGGCAAAGCAGCGCATCGTTGTGCACGGGGTGCTCAAGACCCCAACGGCGGCCGCGGCACCCGTTGTGGCCACTGCTCCAAGTCCACCGACTCCAGACAAAGCCTCGGCCCAATTTGATGAGGGGCAGGCCGGAGACTCGAAAGCACTCACAACCTCGCTGCTGTTTGGCGCGGCCGCTGCCGCAGTGGCCTTGGCGGCTTGGCTCCTCGGGAAGTTCCTGCGTAAATGGCCAATCTATGTGCTTGCTACCCCAGCAATTCTTGTTCTGATTTGGTTCGGGTACGTCTACATGGATCGCTATCTTCCAACCCTATGAAAGTTGGCTGCGTGAGAGTGGGTCTGGTGTCGACTCTGTTCATCTTCATTGCGAGCACACTCGCGCTCAGCGCGTGCAGCAACAGCAAAGAACAAGACACATCTAGCGCTAGCAGCACTACCGCCCAGATCAGCCCTCAGACGGTGACAACTGCAGTCCCGGGGCCGCCACCGGGTGCGACCCTTGAAGGCTTCAAGGACCTCGAGGTTGGGCAGTGCTTCGAAGAGATCACAGATTCTGTAGCCGAGGATCGTGCTGTCTGGCTTCTAGATTGCGCAGACCCGCACTCCTTTGAGTCCTACTGGGTGACCGATTACCAAGGCCCCGGTGCTGGGCGCGGCACAACGTATCCGGGGACTGCAGCAGTGCAGAACTTCTCGGAGCAGGCCTGCTTTGAGCAATTCGAGACTTTTGTTGGTGTGAGGTGGACGTTGTCACAGCTTGACATTCGTACATGGTGGCCAACCGAAGAGTCTTGGGCTCGGGCAGACCGAAAGATTATCTGCACGGTATTTTCTGAAAGCGGAGAACAACTCGCCGGAACGCAGCGGGGAAGCCAGCAGTAGAGTTTAGCGGCCCTTGAACTCTGCCTGACGGCGTGCACCAAAAGCCGATCGGCCCTCGACTAGGTCATCCGAAGCCCAAGCAGCATGAAATGCGGCAAGGTACTCCCCCTTCGGATCGGTACTTGAATCTGGCCGCTGAAGCAGATCAAGCCCCAGCTTTGAGCCAGCGAGCGCTAGCGGCGCAAGCTCAGCGATCCGAGCGGCAAGTTCCTCGGCCGCGTGAAGCACGAGTTCGCCAGCTCCCTCTGCCGGCTCGCCTTGCGATGGCGCTGTGAGAAGCTCTTGAATGAGACCTAGCTCATATGCGCGTTGAGCAGTCACCGGTTGAGCAGTCAGCATCATCCATCGGGCAGCGGAGTCGCCCGCTAGGGCCACGAGTCGCTGCACAGTCAAGTGGTCCACCATCAACCCCAGTTTTGCAACGGGGACTGCAAACATTGCCTCTGCGGTTGCGATCCGAAGATCACAAGAGATTGCGAGTTGCATGCCAAGGCCCATGCATGCTCCCGAGATCGCAGCAATGGTCGGAAACCCCAGACTCGCAAGATCGTCGAGCATGAGGCGAAGCGCTCGAGTGAACTCAAGGTCCTCGAGTTCTTTTAGGTCAGCGCCACTACAGAACTGGTTGTCGTCTCCGGTCAGAATCAGTACTCGCAGCAATCCCTGCGCATGATCTGCCTTGGCCCGAATCACGGCCTCGTGTAGCTGATCCAGAGCCTGATGGTTGAGAGCGTTACGGCGCTCCGGTCGCGAGATTTTGACAACAGCAACTCGCTGCTCGCAGAGGTACGCAACGCTCACCCAGGCGCTCCCGGCTGAAAGATCATTGCCCAAAGTGCCACCACAAGCAGCAGATGCATCACGCCCGTAAGGGCTTGTGCTGATTTGGCTCCGGCCTTCTGAGCACGAATGAGAAAGAACATGACTACTGCCATGATCAGCCACAACGTGAACGCAATAGAGATCCAGGTCTCTTTGAACACGTCAGGTCGCAGTTCATAGGCATTGAGGATGCCGGTAATCAACAACAACAACAGAGCGGGGGCTTGTATGTAGGTCGCCACCTTTGCAAAGCCGGTGTTTGCATCTTCCGCAGAACGAGTCACCATCGGAACAGCAAAGAATGCGCCAAAGGCCACTATCGCCGACAGAACATGAAGTAACAGCCAAAGGTTTGCCATGGGCAAGTGTTTAGCGCATTCCCGAGACTCGATGAGCGACCCGCTCACACTGGCCT
>CAEZYU010000011.1_pt1 | contig 32585 bp, 27 predicted proteins | sample 7265681 | NCBI WGS metagenome assembly CAEZYU01 (sample SAMEA6813940, study PRJEB35770) | freshwater metagenome | biome: Freshwater; feature: Freshwater reservoir; material: water | place: Czech Republic | collected 2017-04-14 | depth 30m m | reverse complement strand
GTTGGTGGGATCAAAGACCTGAGACAGGGTTCTCAGGCCAGTCTGGAGGCCTAATTGTTGGCCTGGCGGGTTGCGAGAGGAAAGAACCTCACTCAGATTTCCCGGTCCGTCAGCAAAGAACTGCTGAATCAACATCGGCAGGCTCAACACAAGGCCGACGGCCAGTGCTGTCAGGACCGGCAACCAACCTCGCCACCTGCTCACTGAATGCTCGGGCACTGAATGAGCGGGCACTGAATGAGTGCCAGCCCACGCAGCACCCAGCAGCAGCACCAAAATCACCAGAGCAGAAGGTGGAACAAACGAAAGGTGAGTTTGCAGCGCAACAGATCCAGCAACTACCCCCGGCACAGCCCACCATGGCGATCCGCTCAGCACGGCCCAACAACAACACAGCGCACACCAAAATGCGAAGGTAGCCAGATGTGGGTTCCATGGATCTACAAGTAACTCAGAACCCATAGCGAAGGCCAATAACGCACTACCGAACACCGCAAACCATCCGGCGCGCTGCCCAACAGCGCTGCGAACAGCTACTGCAGCAGTAACCGCACACACCGCATTGATCACTGAAGTACCAATCGCTACGCCGATTCCACCAAACGCTGCAACAAACGGAGCTAAAAGGTAAAAGCCAACAGGTCCAAGATGATGAAACCCATACCCAGTTGCCGCTGCCCCCGAGGAACTTGAACCAAGCAGCGGTGGGTGCGAGCTGAAGACGGAACGCGCCATCATGGACCAGTACCCGTCATCGCCCGAGGGAACCCATCGGTCTGCAACAGCGCTGGCAGCTTGGAGCAGGATTCCAACTGCCACAACACCTAGGGCACTGAGCCACAGCGCATCGGGCCGCGAGGGGTGCGGCGCAACAGGACCACGGTCAGTGCCGCTCACACTGGCACTGCCGCTCACACTGGCACTGCCGCTCTCGCCGGCGATTCCGCTCTCACTGTCACTCTCAATCACGCCCGCAGATACCCCTGTGTCTTGTGGCGACGAGCTCACTCGCTACTCCCTGTAGCTACTCCCGTCAGGCCTTGCGTGAAGTCGACCCCGCTTACCAAGGTAGCCTGCTCAGCAGATGTTGGACCACGTTTTCACCGATGCGATTGGCGCGCTGCGCGATGCAATGGAGAACGCTCTTCTTGAGCGGCAGGCCTTTGAGGAAAGATTCCACACCGATGTCTTACTCGGTGACCTGACCTGGGAAACAAGTTACGGAGTACCTGGAGAAGGGCTCCCACCGCGGGTACGAGCCGACCTCACCTTGGAGTGGCCAACTTGGTCGCAAACTTCATACCGATCTTGGTATATCGAAGAAGAACTCGCAGAGGCACCAACAATCGACATTGAGGTCGTTCTACGCATACAGCGCCTCACCGAGGCTCCAGATCCTCGCCGGGTGCTTGACGTGCTGCCAACCGAAAGCCCGATGATCGGGTCCGAGCGACTCACCCGCTCCGGGCCAACAGTCGAGGCTGTCTCGAACGAAGACCTCACAGAGACCGAACATGCCATCGAGGTGAGCTACGAGGGCAGCTACGAACTTGACGAGGCAACGCTTGCCGATGGATCGATTCTCGATGACCACTTCAGCGCTATGGGCGGTTGGATAGCGTCAACCTTGGTGCGCTTAGGTGACTTGAACTTCGAGTTCTTGCCACCCCTTGAGAAAGATGAAGCCTAAGCAGCACTCGCATGAAGCGATCAAGCAGTGCTTGATCAACTCCTGCTTCACTCAGTCGCTACTGCTTGCTCCAACTGCTCCTTGAAGGCCTTGTGGTCAAAGCGCGACCAAGCCGCACGGCACCGATGCAGATCTTTCAAAGCTTCGCGATGAAGTTCCTCTGAAAGTGCGCCTGCTAACAATGCAGTCCGACCGCCGACATCTAGGCCTGCCCGCTCGATCAGCTCGATCTGAATAGCGTGATCTTGTTGCAGTCCAAGAACGTTTTGCAGTTTACGAAGGCGAGAAACTAGGTCTGACACCGTGCCCTCCGTCAAGAGCGGGCCGTACCCAGCAAGCGCGTATCGCAGGGCCTTGGTTCGCTTACGAAGCCGGTGCCAATCACTCACCTCGTTCGATCGTTGCGCTGCGCGGCCAGCCGAGCGAATTTTGCCGAACTGCTTCATCAGAGTTGCGTCAACAACACTGAGAATTGGCCGTAGGGCCTCGGGGCCCGGTTCGTCGCCACCCAGACGGTGCACCGCTGCAAGCGTCCGCCAAGTTCGGACCATAGTTAGGTAGCTCGCATAATCCTTCCCGCTCGGGTCGATACGAGCAGCCAGTTCTGTAAACGCTACGGCTCTTCTGCGCAGTAACGCATCCCGCAACTGCTGGCCCTCAGAAGGCTTCTCGCCAATACTGCGAACCGAAGCTAGACGAACTGTCTTGCACAGCCTCGGCAGAGCTTGCAACAGCACATCTAGGTCTCGCACTTGAGAGGTGAGATAGCCCAACTTGGCCAGATCGCCAAGCAGGTCCTTTCGCTCACCTGCGGGAAACACTGACTTCGTCGAACTCAAGAGCGATCGTGATCGCCGAAGGCTCACTCGATAGGCGTGGAGCTGCTCAAGATCGAGATCTAGCAGCACACCATTTTCATAGCTCCGAAACTGCTGCAGATGAACACCGAGAAGGAGTGCCAGAACCCGCCCAGCGGGCTGCTGGCGATCCTCTCGACTCAAGGACCAGTCTGGGGTTTGCACCGCGAGAGAACCAGTTGTGCTCGCGTGGGCAAGTTCTAGATTGCCCAACTCGGGAGCAAGCGGAAGAACCATTTACAGAGTCTCGCAGGAAGCAGCAGCCACCGCTGCAAATTCAGCTGAGGTTTGCGACGGGCACTGGTTGAGCATCTTCGTCGCCAAATGAAGTTGCTTGTTTCTTCGAGTAGATGATGGCGGCAATGACGATGACGACAGCAACGGCAGCAATCAAGAATCGGGCGTTGTTATTCTCCATAGCAATAATCGCTGGAAGAATCAGCAAAGCAACCAAGTTCATGACCTTGATCAGCGGGTTGATGGCCGGGCCGGCAGTGTCTTTGAACGGATCTCCAACGGTGTCGCCGATCACGACAGCGGTGTGAACATCTGATCCCTTGCCACCAAGATTGCCCTCTTCGATGTACTTCTTACCGTTGTCCCAGGCGCCACCTGCGTTCGACAAGAAGTTGGCCATGAGCGCACCCACCACGATCGTTGCCGCAAGGTAGCCACCGAGCGCAAAAGCGCCGAGACCGAATCCGATTGCTACGGGCATCAGTACTGCGAGGAGCGCAGGAGTGGTGAGTTCACGAAGGGCGGCGCCTGTGCAGATATCGATCACGGGGCCATAATCAGGCTTTTCGGTGTAGTCCATGATTCCGGGCTTCTCGCGGAACTGCCGGCGCACTTCTTGCACCACCGTTCCGGCCGTACGGCTCACAGCCAAGATGGCCAACGAGGAGAACATGAAGACCACTGTTCCACCCACAAGAGCCCCAGCAAACACCTTGGGGTCTGCAATGTTGATTGCCACTGCATTGAATGCTGCTTCTACGTTGTCGGCACGCAGAACCTCTCCGATTTTGGTATCGGCCGAGGCTGCGATGGTCTCACGGAACGAGGCAAAGAGTGCCACTGCCGCAATGACTGCAGACCCAATCGCAAAGCCCTTGGTGACTGCTTTGGTGGTGTTTCCGACGGTATCTAGACCATCAAGGATGGCCTCGGTCTCACCGTGGAATTCTCCGGCCATCTCGGCGATGCCTTGGGCGTTATCGGCAATTGGGCCGAAGGTATCTTCAGCTACCACGATGGCCGTCGTGGCCAACATGCCAATACCAGTCAAGGCAACTAGGTAGAAAGCAAACAGTGTGCTGCCCCCACCAAGGCCGAGTGCAACGAGAATCGCTGCAGCAATAGCCACTACTGCCCAAACTGCAGACTCCATACCGCTCGAGATACCAGACAGCACCACCGTGGCGGGTCCGGTTCGGCCAGACTCTGCAATATCACGCACTGGCTTGAACTGACTTGAGGTGTAGTACTGCGTGATGCGACTCGCTACCTGACCGAGCACCACACCACCGAGGATGGCCAGGAACATCCTCAGACCGACATGGTCTACCGAGGAACCCCGAGGGTCACCCACGTAGAAGAACGCCAGCGCAGCCGCTCCGAACAGCGAGAGTACCGAGGCCACGTTGAGACCGCGGTTGATTGGCTTCAGGGCGTCAGTCTCTCCCTCACGCGCCTTCACCATGAAGATAGAGATCAGTGAGGCCAAGAGGCCAACTGCCATCATCGCGAGGGGAAAGATAAGCCCCTTTGCAGCGTTGTCACCATTGATACCAATCGCACGAAACGCTGTGACGCCCAAAATGATGTTTGCCACGAGTACCACGCCGAAGGACTCAAAGAGGTCCGAAGCCATGCCCGCACAGTCACCAACGTTGTCACCCACATTGTCTGCAATGGTCGCCGGGTTACGAGGATCATCCTCGGGAATGCCTGCTTCGATTTTGCCTACCAAGTCAGCGCCAACATCTGCAGCCTTGGTAAAGATGCCGCCTCCAACGCGAAGGAACAGCGCCAGAAGGGAACCACCGAACCCAAACCCAATGAGGATTGCCGAAGCGGTGTTCTGAAAGATCATCACGATGAGCGTGGCGCCAAGCAAACCAAGGCCGGCAGTGAACAACCCAACGGTTCCACCTGCACGGAAGGCCACCTGAAGTGCGTCATCCATGCGGCCTGTCTTTGCCGCTGCGGCGGTGCGAACGTTGGCTCGGGTGGCGAGCCACATTCCCAAGAAACCAATGAACCCGGAAGCAAGCGCCCCGGCTAGGAACGCAAGCGTGCGGAAAATTCCGGCGTTAATGCGATCAAGGCCTTCATCCGTTGATTCGTTAATGATCTCGGTAGAGGTCACGAAGATCACCACAGCGAGCGGGATCACCATCAACAGAATCGTCTTGAACTGCCGCTTGATGTAGGCCATTGCACCCTCTTGGATGGCTTCGCCGATCTCGCCCATCTTCTCTGTGCCAGCGTCCTTGGCAAGCACGCTGCGCATCATGAACCAGCCGGCGATCATGGCGATGAACGACACCACCACGCAGAAGATCAGCAGATACCACTCTTGGCTGCCAAGTGTGAACACTTGAAAGGTGCCTTCAGTTCTCATAGCGAGAACCTGCGGAAACGACGGTTGAAGCGGCATTGAAAGAACCCCCAAGGGTCAAAGAATCGAATATCACAGCTGAGCAGAAAGGGGTTCCTACTCAGAAACTCAGAGAAGTCCACCGGAGAATAAGCTCCGCGTCAAAACAAGGACGCCGAGATACTAGAAGCAGTTGCGCCGCGTAGCGACTTCTTAGACCTTTACCTCGGATTTGCTCTTGCTCCTTGAGCGAAGAAACTCAATGGCAATCGGCAGAATCGATATGCCAACAACCATCAGTAGTGCAATCTCGATGTTGTTGCGAACGATGGGAATGTTGCCCAAGAAGAACCCAAGAAGGGTAACTCCCACGCCCCACAGCAGGCCACCGATCAGGTTGTATCGAAGGAAGACTCGATACTCCATCTTGCCCGCCCCTGCCACGATGGGACAGAACGTGCGAACCACTGGCACAAACCGGGCAAGCACGATTGCTTTCGGACCGTGCACATCAAAAAAGTTCTGGGCTTTCTCGAGGTGCTCGTGCTTGAAGAATCTCGAGTCGGGTCGCTTAAAGAGCGCTGGGCCGGTTTTGTTGCCGAACGCGTATCCCACCTGATCCCCTGCAACTGCTGCGATGAAGACACCGATGAGCACTACCCATATGTTCAGGTGAATCGCATCAGCTCCCGCTTGATGGACAAGCGTTCCGGCCGAAGCCATACCTGCAATGAACAGCAGCGAATCCCCTGGCAAGAAAAACCCGATGAGCAATCCCGACTCGGCAAAGATGATTGCGAACAGCAAGATGTACCCACCACTGCGGATCAGTTTCTCTGGGTCAAGTGCCTCGAGTAGCGCCGACATAGCGGCCAAAGTATTCACGACTTATCAGAATACAACCTTGGCTAGGACTTGGGTGCGGCAGCTTCGGCCGCAAGCTGCGCCGAGGCCTGCGCAATAAGCCCTCGGGCCTCTGCGACGAGAGCGGCATATCCGGCTAAATCAGAAGCTTTCAGCCGTTCATCCGCCGCTGTGAACTTCTGATCAGCCTCGGCAATAAGTTCGGTGGCAGTGCGATCCTGCCCTCCAGGAAGCGTGGTCGAAGTACTGCTGGGATCAGTGTCGGCAGGCGGGACGGTGACCTGCGGAATGAGAGCGGCACCATCGGGCTTTGAGTCAACAAGATCGGCTAACGCTTGCTCAACGCTGTCTCCGAAGCCAACAGCATCGCCAGAGACCATCACAACCTTTTTCACCGTAAAGCGCGTGCTGTCCTCTTGGGCCACGTAAATCGGTCGCATGTACACCAAGGAATCGCCCTGCGGCAGAATCAAGATGTTGCCATACCGCATGGTTGAGCCAATCTGCCCCGTCAGGGTCTGGTACTCAGTAACGGGACCATAGGTAACCATCTTGCGATTTGCCTGCACTGGGCCGTCCACGGTGTTGTTACGCTCGGTCTTACCATCGACTGAAGAGACCATGACAATCTCTTCAAGTTTGCCGTAGTTGTCCGGATCGTTTCGAGCGATCATGACCGAGGTCAGATTTCGGCCCGTTCCATCGCCAGAGGACAGCACGAAGGGGCGAGTAAGAACGAACTGTGCGTTCTCTGCTGAGCCAATTTTGAGCTCTTGATAATAGGGGTCAATCGCCGTTTGGGCCTCGGCTGACGCGCCCGAGGTGGTATCGGCTTGAACCGCACCAGCGCCGCGATCAGATGGTTGTTGGGCCACAACCCAGCGATCACTGTTGTTGAAGAACGTCGACGGGTCAGTCTGGTGATACCGGCCCCAAGCAACAGTCTGGGTCTTAAACATGAACTCGGGGTAACGGAAGTGGGCTTTGACCGAGTCTGGGATGTCAGTCGAAAAGAGTTCCGGGAAGGCCTTGGCGTAGGCCTGGATAATGGGGTCTGACTGTCCCCCGTACAATTCATCAGTCAGGTACAGCGTCACGGTGCCGTCGTAGGAATCAACGAGCGCCTTGGCCGAATTGCGAATGTAGTTGAAGGTGCCAGATGTGCCCGCAGACACTTCGGCAGCATTGACCGTTTGCGCATACGGGTAGTGACTCGTGGTGGTGTAAGCATCCACGATGTACTGAACTCGACCGTCTCTGAGAATCGGGTACGGGTCTTGGTCAAGTTCCAAGAATGGTGCGATCTCACGAACTCGATCAACCACATCGCGGTTGTAGACCATCTTTGATGAGTCCGTGACGCTGTCAGAGATGAGTGGCTCGATCTCGCCGAAGCGAAGCGCAAACGCTGCCTTACGAATGGTGGAATCGACCGGCACACCGTCTTTGCCGCTGTACTCAGTCGTGACGTTGTCTGAACTCAACTCCGTCTGCTTTGTTCCTGTGATGGCATAGCCAGACATGCCCTCACCCACATAGATCTCTGGTTGGGTCAATTCGGGAACGTCTGTTGATTCGGGTGGAATCCCCTCCAAGAGAAATTCCGGTTCGCCACGATCATTGGCAGCGTTTGCCGGAGCAAGTGCAGCGGCGTATCCGTGGGTAAACACCAAGTGCATCTTTTCCCAGGTCGGATTCGTTACCCCATCTAGGTTCAACTCACGAGAAGTGATGACGACTGGGGTTCGTTTCCCTGCGATGTCATATCGGTCAACATCGACATCTAAGAACCGGTAGTACTCCCGCTCAACCTGAAGGTCCTGGATCGTGGGCAACACGATCGTTGGGTCGAGCAATCGAGCGTTCACCATGTTGGTTGTCTCTGACTTCGCTGCTTGCGGTGTCAACTTGGGTTCGTAATCGAAATCCACCTTGCCCACATCGCCCAAGTCGAGCGCAGTTCGTGTTGCGCTGATATTCCGCTCGATATACGGCTTCTCTTTCGCAAGTTCTGCAGGTTCAACTTGGAACCGCTGCACGAAGGAGGGATAGATGCCACCAGCAACAATTGCGATGAGTGCCCAGAGGCCCAAGATGATGACTGGCAAGGCCCATCCCTTGCGACGGATGTTGACCAACAACATCAGTCCAGCAAAGATCGAAATAAGAATCATCAATTGGATCGCCGGCAGCGAAGCAGAAATATCTGCATAGCCAGCGCCATCGAAGGATGATCCAGACGATGTCAGAAGTTCGAAGCGCTGCAACCAATAGTCAAGCGCCTTCGTGAATGCCGCAAGAGCGAGCAGAACCGAGAGCTGAGCTTTTGCCGGCTGGCTGACTCGTTCCCCTTGAGGATGAACTCGAATTGCGCCGTTGAGGTAGTGGACGATTGCGACAGCCACGGCGGTGACGATCAGGAAACCAAACATCCAGTCCACGACTGAAGAAAGGAATGGCAGCTTGAACACGTAGAAACCAATATCAACGCCAAACTCGGGATCATTGGCCGGGAAGGACCCACCGAATCTAAACAGCAGCCACTCCTGCCATTGGGCTGATGCACCAAACCCAGGAATGATTGCAATGAAGAACGCCACAACGAGCCACAAGACTCGTTGACGCCCCGCAACGAGCTCTCGATAGCGAACGAGCAGCTCATCCTCTGGACCGGGCAAGGCTTGATACTTGGGCGCCAATCGATCGGCGATCAGAAGGTTTCCCCAGAGCAATACAAAAAAGACCAAGGTGGTGGCAGCACCGAGTGTGATTTTGGCAGAGAGAAGCCGGCGCCAAACGCTGGATAAATCGAGTTGGTCAAACCAGAGAAAGTCCGTCCAAAACGTGGCGATGGCCCGCATTGACAATGCCAAAACAACAACAACGACAAGGGTCACTGCTAGCAGGGTTCTGCCCCGATTTGAGCTGTGGATTTGTTTGGTTTGTCCCGGATCGCCGATGGGCTGATCAGGCATGTCACTCGGAATGCGCACCGTTACAATCTACAGATGCGCCGGCAGAAGGATGCATCGGCAGCCCGGGTGTGCCGGCGGGGTGATGTCTCCGGTCGGAAAGGGATCTCCACAAGCAATAGCGCCCTCTAAAGCATTGTCCTCGCCATCTGCACAGGGCAAACCGCCATGATCCACAGCCCAACACCATTGAGTGCCCGGCCCGGCTGCGAGTCGCTCACCTTGTGTAAAGCCGGCAATGGCGAGGTCTCCAGCTAGCTCCGTGAGCGAGCCTGACCGCCAATCGCGATATGTCGCGCGAATGCGTTCCGCACGTTCGTTGTTCTCGAGGCCAGCCTCATCACCGTCTCTGAAGCTGCGCTCGAGGTGCGCTCTGTGGATTTCTAAGAACTGCTCAAGGTTGGAGCGAAGGCACTCTTCTATCTGATCGTCCTCACTGAAGAGCGAACCAGCAGTGACACCAGAAACAGCCGCCCAGAACTCAGAACCGGCTGCCACTGCTTGGGTAAAGTCATCAAGCAACGAGTCGGCGAACTTTGTCAGTACCCGATCCGAGCTCTCCAGCACTTTGGCAAAATCGGGCCGGGAAGTTTTGATGCGGCGAAGGTAGTCCAGAACCTCATTCTGCTCATCCGAGGCCAGCCTTCGAAGTGCCTTTGAGAGTTGCTTCTCGACGGGAAGCAACAATTTGTCGCGCTCGTCCATAGATGCATCACGCTCAACCCCGGGTTGATCCTCAATCAGACCCTGGGAGCGAATTCGTGCAAACAAGTCATGAACCGTGGCACCACTGTCGGTATTTTCTTCTTCGCTGGGGGCAGTCTCTTGCTGAGAATCTTGAATTGTCTCAATCACCTCACGGGTTTCAACCACCTCAAGAATCTCAACACCCTCGGAGTCCTCGACCAGCTCAAGAGTCTCAACCACCTCAAGGGTTTCAACCACCTCAAGAATCTCAACATCCTCGGAGTCCTCGACCAGCTCAAGAGTCTCAATCACCTCACGGGTTTCAACTACCTCAAGAATCTCAACATCCTCGGACTCCTCGACCAGCTCAAGAGTCTCAACCACCTCAAGGGTTTCAACCACCTCGGACTCCTCGACCACCTCGGGCTGCTCGACAGCCTCAAGGGTCGCAACCAAACTCAGCGCTGGCTCGGAATCCAACGGTGTTGCCTCAGAGGAAGCATCAGACTTCAACTCGGAGAGCACATCATCAATATCGTCCTCGATCTGATTCGCTGCAGCTACCGCTGCGGCCTGTACGTCTGCCTCGGAATCTTCAAGACCCTCAATTGTGCTGGCCACGTCAGCAACTGCTGCACGCAGCAGTTCAACAATCCGGTCACGGCCACCCCGCGATGCCTCGATCTGTCGGCGAGCTGTTGTCCTTCGCGCCGCGAGATCTTCAAACATGCGCTCTTTGATTGCTTTCGCCTCGGCGACCATTGCGCGGCCTTCTTCACGAGCCTGCTCCTTACTCGCTGCAGCAGCCTCTTCAGCAGAAGCACGAATCTCGCTCGCCTCAGAATTTGCCGTTGCAACCTTGGCAGCAGATTCAAGCCGCAGCGCTTCGGCTGCTAGCTCGGCCTCGTGTGTTCTGAGTTCAAGCACTGCCTCGGCCTGTTCGATGAGTTCGTCGTGTCGCTGCAACGCAGCAGCGCTCAGTGCATCGGCAGCCGCGGTTGACTCAGCGCTGATGCGCTCCGCTTCTGCAGTCGCTTCCTCTCGAAGCCTGCTGGCTTCATCGCGTTGCTGTTTTGACTCTGCAATGAGTTCTTCAGCTGCAGCCGTGGAGGATTCTTCGGTCTCGCGCAGCAGTCGTTCTGCCTGTTCTTCTGCCTTGGTTCGAATCGCTGTTGCAGCCTCTTTTGCCGCAGTAACAATCTTGGCGGTTTCCTCTCCAAGGACCGAGACCATTCGGGATTCATCAAGGTCTTGCGAATCCACAACTTGTTGCTCGAGCTTCGCCACTTTCTCTCTGAGTTGCCGGTCTCGTAGCTCCCAGATTCTGAGGGCGTCCGCGGCTCGTCCCAGAGTGGCATGAACCAAAACTGGGTCTAAACCCTTTCGGACTTTCTCGAAGTGAGTGCCTGCCAAGACCGCTGGATCAATCTCGGGCGGGTCGGGCAACGTGTCAGTCATGCAGGCAATGCTAGAAGTCCTAAGGCCGCGTGTGGCGGAACCTACAAAAGCTCACCCGGGAAGCTGAATCCCTCGAGGCGAGAGAGCCTGAACCGCCTGATCTAGATTTTCTACGGGACGGAGTTCAACTTTTTTTCCGGCGAGTGCACGCATCTGCTTTTGCTCCTCGACCGGGGTTGATGCAGGGTAGATAAACATCTTGATGCCAGCGCGTTTGACAGCAGAGACTTTCTGAAGAATCCCGCCGATCGGGCCCACCGTTCCATCTTCAAGAATCTCACCGGTCACGGCCACAGTCTTCCCTCTCGTCAGCGATCCTGGAGTGAGACGATCGAGTATTGCCAACGTCCACGCAAGGCCAGCAGACGGGCCTGAAACCGTTCCGGAATCCACGTCAACTTGCACTTCTGAATCAATCGAGGGTGCGTCCGGCTCTGCCTCAATTCCCAGAATCGGCCGAGTCACTTCATCGGATGAGGCACCGAGGGTCACGTCAAGTTCTTTTCGAACCTGCTGACCATCGGGTGCTGCACGACGAACTACTACCTGGACTTGATCCCCCGGAGCGTGATCGGCAAGCTCGGGAGCAATTTCCGATGGAAGCGCAATCTCCGAACCGTCTACAGAGATAATCACATCTCCTGGCAGCAAGACCCCGGCCGAGGGTGCTTCTGATTGAACTGCGAGAACCCGTGTTCCGTCTGCGTCATATTCCGCTTCGATCCCGAGGTATTGCAAGGCCACCCGAGTTGCCGTCAATTTTGAGAGGTCCATCCGGAGCTGATTCTGTTCCTGACTCGCCTTGCGATCCCCCTCTGGGTACATCTCTTGTCGTGTTCGGATCTCCACTGCGTCGTCAAGCCATGCACGAATCATCAAAGCAGGAGTCGCCTGATCAACAAATACCGTGGTGAACAAGATGTCACCGCTATTTTCAAAGCTCTCAGCTCCCGAGATGTCGATACGCTGTTCGGCTGGGCGAACTGACCCGGGTTGCACCAAGTAGTAGGGCAAGCGGATCAGAAAAGCCGCAGCAACAAGTCCCGCTGCAAGAAAACCAAACACCCCAAGGGCAACCCAACGAGTTCTGGGCTGAGCCTGTACCGGTAGCTCCGATTGATCAGCTTGCGGGGTACTTTCTAAAAAGTCGGCACAAGCATCTGCGCCGCTCAGCTCAAAAGCAGAATCATCGCCGCTTGGAACTATCGAGGAGTCTTCCTCGGTTGGTAGTGTCTGATCAGTCATGTTCACGCTATTCGTTGGAATCTTGATAGTGGTGCTGAGCGCTCTTGGCTTTGGCTACGCCCTCTTTGGTCGACGGCCGCTCCCTCAGCCTGCCACGGGAACCGGTTCTGGAGTTCCGCAGGATGAATTTGCTGAGGCAATCCCCAGCACAAGTAGTTCGGACCGAGCCGATGCGGTTGAGCAGGCTGATTCCGACGGAGTGGTTATCACCGGCCGACGAGCCCGCGATGTCACGATTACTCCGGCAGTTCGAGCGAGATCGACATTGCTCCTGGTTCTGACAGTGATTGGCATCGCAGCAATAGTTGGCGTGGTACTCAGCGTGGTTCTTGTTGGCGTTGTCTTTCTTGTCACCTAGCTCTTACATAGCTGCAGTCGCGCAAGTGCCCGGGCGAACCCGGGCACAGCGAACAATTTGATGCGCCACGTCTCAGTCAGTCGCTGACTGAGAGAACAAGCGAATTATCGACCAAACAAGCCGCGCCGAGTGGGCTGGCTTTCTTCTGCTGGCTGATCGGCCGGAGGAACTGGTGCCGCAGCCGGTGCGCTAGGAGCTGCTGGAGCACTAGGCGCAGCCGGGGAAGCGAACGGGCTAAATGCCGGGTCTGGTGAAGGTGCAGGAGCTGGTGCCGCCGCTGGAGCAGGAGCTGGAGCTGGTGCAGGAGCAGGCGCTGGTGCTGGTGCCGCCGCTGGAGCAGGAGCCGGTGCTGGAGCAGGAGCCGGTGCTGGAGCAGGCGCCGGTGCTGGTGCCGCCGCCGGTGCTGGTGCCGCCGCCGGAGCAGGTGCAGGCGCCGAAGAAGATCCAGCGTTGAGAGCTTGAAGCTTGACCTTGTAATAAGGCTTAAGTTCGAACTTGACCTCGTTCAGCTCAAAAATTCTGACGCTGTCTACCCCTTGATCATTTCGGATCTTCTCAACAAAGCTCACGGCCTCATCGATCGACTCGAACTGGTTGTAGCCAGGATCGCCATCTGGATTTTGAAAGATAACCATGTGCTGCGACACGAACCGCTCCTCTTGATAGGTATGCGACTTACAGTGTAGATGTCTCGGAGGTTGTTTGGGGCGCCCAAAACCAAATTCATAAACCTCGTTCAGTGTTGAGTGTCCTTCAACCAACACTCACCCTCGCGCAATAAGGGAATTTTTCGCATATGGCATCCGATACTCATGAAGACGCTGCGACTCGAAGGCGCACTGTGGTCACTGCAGGACACCTCGGGCAGGTCTCCGTAGCGCAAACGGCTTTGACCGACCCAGATCCAGAGGTTCGAGCTGCTGCACTCGGTGCGCTTCAACGCATGGAGATGCTCGGTGCAGCCGAACTTATTGCTGGGCTCAAAGACCCTGACCCAATCACCCGAAGGCGCTCTGCATTGCTTGCCGCTCAGTCTGAAGATGCACTCACCGAACTTCGTCAGCTGCTCACTGATCCAGAGGACGCAGTGGCAGAGGTAGCCGCTTTTGCATGCGGGGAACGAACAGACGCAGACCTAGAAACAGTGCAAATGCTCGCGGTTGTAGCAGTCGAACATGAAGATTCCCTGTGCCGTGAAGCTGCCGTAGCTGCTCTCGGCTCCCTCGGGCACCCTGCTGGCTGCGACGCTGTTCTAGCGGGTTGCTCGGATCGGGCCACCGTTCGTCGCCGAGCAGTGCTGGCACTTGCTGCATTCGAAGGAACTCAGGTGACTGCCATGCTCACCAAACTCACTCAAGACCGAGATCTTCAAGTGCGCCAAGCAGCAGAAGAGCTGCTCGCCATTGAACTTGGCGAGCAGCTCTAGAGCAACAGATACGTCGGGCCTCGGAGCGATGACCCCCGCTGGACCGATGAGATAGCGGGTTATTTGCCAGCGAAGCTATTCGACTTGCCCTCTTCGTTGGTCACCGGAGCTTTTTCTACCCACGCGCCGTTCTCACGTTGAACAATTCGGAATCCCTCAATGGCCCAAGGGTCCTTCGCTCCATCAGTGTTGACTGTGACCTCATCACGGATCAGGCCAAACGTGGAGTCTTTCAATGAGTACAAGGCGTTCATGACAGCTGCACGATCAACAGTGGTTGCGTTCTTGAGTCCCACAGCAAACATCGAACCGAAGCCCCATCCAACCGAGGCGATGCCTCCTTGAATTGCCGACTCGTCAAGGCCCGCAGCGGCACCCTGGGTTGCGAATTCCACAACCTTCGGGTTGGACTGATCCGCAGGATCAGCTGGATCGAGCGTTGGCTGAGCCATGTAAACGCCCTGATCTTTTCCGCCAGCTAGTGACAGCGCTGTCTTTGATCCGCATGTCACCGAGATCATGGTCATTGGGGTCCATGTTGCAGGAACAAAGGACAATGTGAGCGGGCAAGCTGTTCCGCCGACTCCAACGATGAAGGTGTCTGCGCCGGACTGCGAAAGCTTGGTAACTGAAGCCTCGGTGGTGCTACCTGCAAGCGGGTTGAAGCCCTCTTCTGCCACCAAGGTGATCTTGGTTCCTTCTATGGCCTTCTCGATGGCGGCCTTGTAGCTCTGACCAAAATCATCATCTTGGTACAGCAGCGCAATCTTTGCAGTCGGATTGACCTCTTCTAAGTAACTCACCCAGGCATTCGCCTCAGTTGCGTAACTCGGCAGCCCAGAGATGTACCAAGGGTAGGCATTGGCGTCTCCCCATTGTGTAGAACCCGTAGCTAGCGCAATGTTGGGCACACAGTTCTCATTCAGATAATCGCGAACTGACTTGTTGGTCTCTGTGCCGATGTTTCCCACTAGGGCAAACACGCCATCTTGTTCAACAAGTTGTTTCACCAAGGCCGGGGTCTTGGCCGGGTCATATTCATCATTCTTCTTGATGAGTTCCACTTGGTACTTCTTGCCGTCTGCTGCGGGAAGTCCGCCTGCTGCATTTGCAGACTTGAAGTACGCCTCAAGACCTTTGGTGACGTTGTCGTAGATGGCGTACGAACCCGACTCGGGTCGCACCGTCCCGATCTTGATGGTGTCTCCGGTGACTCCTTGTGTGCCCTTGTAGTCGGTGCAGTCGGCAGCGGGATCAATAAAAGCAGTTTCTGTTGAGTCGCCTGCTGTGGTCGTTGTTGAGTCACCTGAACTTGAGTCATCGCGCCCGCCGCATGCACCGCCGATCAGAGCGAACCCAAGCAGCAGTGCTGCGCTGACTTGTACTGAGGCTTTTTTCATCTGTACTCCTATGGTGTGCGAACTAGTTGGTCCTAGCCCTTGATCCTGAACGGTGTTACTAGCCGGTACTACATGATGAGATCTGGATCTGAGCCCGGTGAGCCACCCTTGCGAGATGCAAAATTGGCTTGCAGGGAACGAACACCACCAACGACCCCACCCGGAGCTAGCAGCATCAACAAGATCAACAGGACTCCTAAGATAACCGCCCGAGCGGGCTGAATCCGATCAGGCATCTGTTGAATGATCACGTCCGAGAACAGTCCATAGAAAACTGCACCGATGGCAGGGCCGATAATGCTCGAAGCCCCGCCCACCACAACTGCTACGAGTATGTAAATCGACAGAACAATGGTGAACGAGCTCGGGTAGAGCTGCCCCTGATCAAGTGCAAAAAGGGATCCGCCGATTCCGGCAATCGCGGCACTCAAACCAAAGGTCAGAATCTTCACTTTCGAAACCGGGATTCCAGAGGATTCAGCCGCAATCTCATTATCTCGAACTGCCACTAGAGACCGCCCAACCCGGCTCTTGATGAGGTTTCGAGACAACACAAAAATCACCACGGTGATTGCTAAAAACAAGAAGTATTTCCATTGGTCATTAGCTAGACCAGCAATGGGCGACTCCAAACGAATTGGACGCTCCCTCATCTCGCCCCGGTACATCTGCGGGCTTGTAATCTGAAGGCCGCCACTTCCTCCGGTAATTGCGCTGAACTGCTCTAGGAGCAACGGAAACAGCGTGGCAACCGCCAATGTGACAAGGGCAAGGTACAAACCCTTGATACGCAGAGCAGGCAACCCGACGAGTATTCCAACGAAGAAACACACCACGGCCGCAGCTACGGTCGCCCCAAATAAGGGAACACCAAACTCTGTAATCAGGATTCCCGTTGTATAGGCACCTATGCCGAAGAGCGCCCCGTGGCCAACCGAGATCTGCCCGTTGTAACCGGTTAACAAGTTCAGTCCACACGCAGCGATCGCAAGGGTCATCCAAAAGCAAAACTGCTCGACCCGAAACGACGGAAACTGAAACGGCAGAACCGCAAGAATCACAAAGAGGAGGATCCAAGGTCCAACCTTGAGCGCCCATTCGCGTGGTCCACGCTGTGCAGATTGTTCCGCACTGACTGCTCCACTCATACCCGGCTGACCTGCTTCTTGCCGAAGAGTCCCTCGGGTCGGAACAGCAACACGGCCAAAATCAAAATAAATGCCGGGGCTAGCGGCATCTTTTCAAAGATGGTGATGTAGCGGGGCATCACCGACGACAGCGCACCAACAACAAATCCGCCTACGACTGCACCGACAAGTGAATCAAAACCGCCAAGGGTGATTGCTGCAAAGCCAAAGATCAATGTGAGCTGCATCAGGTTTGTGCCCAACCCAAGATTTGGCGCGATGAATACTCCTGCCACTGTTCCCACGGCAGCCGCAAGACCCCAGCCGAGCATCAAGAGCCGTGGAACCGGAATGCCCACAAGGGATGCCGACTCAGAGTTTGAAGCCACCGCGCGCATCGCTAAACCAAGCTTCGTGTGCTGAAACAACAAATAGAACAGCAGCACCATCACGCCTAGGGCGATGACGGCTCCGATCTTCTGCCAAGCGACTGCTACCCCAAACACGGTGACCTGACCGCGACCAAAAAGTGGTGGCATGCTTCGATCCAGCGTTCCCCAGATCAGCTGCGCTGCTCCGTTCAACCCCAGAAAAAGCCCGATCGTAACGATCACCACGGCAAGCGGCTTCTCATGTGGGTCACCAACAGGTCGAACAGCTACTTGGTGCACTAACGCTCCGACACAGAAGCCTCCGGCCATTCCACCCAAGATCGCCAACCACATCGGCAAGCCCAGGCTCCACATGGTCCACACAATGAATGTAGAGAACATCGCCATCTCGCCTTGGGCAAAATTCAACAACCCTGTTGAGCGGTAGATGACCACAAGCCCGAGTCCCAACATGGCGTAGACCGCGCCATCACCAATCCCCACAAGAAGAATCTGAAGAAAGTCCCTCACGAATCCACCCTCTCATGAACAGCCAGGCATGGTCTCTCTCTGAAATCACACACCGAGGTAGGCCTTCTGGATCCCAGCGTCACCCTGCAACTCAGCAGCATCACCCGAAATGACAATGCGGCCGGCTTCGAGCACATACGCACGAGCAGCGAAGTCCAAAGCAAGATTCGCATTCTGCTCTACGAGCAACACTGCAGTACCAGTGGACTCAGTGATCACCCGGAGCCGGTCAAAAACCTCATGAGTTACCAAAGGGGCCAGACCCAAAGACGGCTCGTCAAGCAATAACAGCTTGGGACGAGACATCAACGCGCGAGAGATCGCAAGCATCTGCTGCTCGCCACCAGACATCGAACCAGCAAGCTGATCTCGTCGCTCACCTAGCCGAGGGAATGCTTCAAACCAATGTTCAATATCTGATTCGATCTCATCGTCAGAACGTACAAAAGCACCAACGCGAAGATTCTCCTCAACCGTGAGCGAAGTGACTGTGCCTCTGCCCTGAGGCACATGCGCAATTCCCCGCTTCACAAGCTGGTCTGGGCGCCGGCCCAAAACTGACTCTCCGAGAAAATTGATCTGACCGGCAGCCGAGATCATGCCCGAGATGGCCCGAAGCGTTGTGGTCTTACCTGCCCCGTTTGCTCCGAGCACGACAACGACCTCACCCGGATCAACAACTAGGTCAACGCCAAAGAGCACCTCGACGATTCCGTACCCTGCACTCAGGCCGCTCACCTCGAGTAAGTGCCCTGCCGAGCTCACGCCGTCACCTGCCGAGCTCACGCCGTCACCTGCCGAGCTCACGCCGGGGCCCCCAAATACGCTGCGATGACCCGGGGGTCATCTGCAACTTCAGCCGGGGTGCCTTCAGAAATCTTTCTGCCTAAGTCCATCACCACAACCTTCTGCGAGATTGCCATCACCATAGACATGTGATGCTCCACGAGAAGCACAGTGAGCGAGAACTCATCTCTGATCTGCTGAATCAGTACGCCAAGCTCTTCCACTTCACCATGAGTCAGACCGCTTGCTGGCTCATCAAGCATGAGCAACTTGGGTTCTGCTGCAAGCGCACGAGCAAACTCAATGCGCTTGAGCGTGCCGTACGGAAGCCCGGTGCAGGGCCGAGAGGCAACCTCGGCAAGGCCTAGACGATCCAGAATCTGCAACGCCCGACCGGTCACCCGACGCTCCTCTGAGCGTACGGGTGGAAGCCGCAAGGTCGAAGCCCACATTCCCCCACGGCTGCGGCCGTAGGCACCGATCATCACGTTCTGCAGGACAGTTAGTCCTGGAATCAACGCCAAATTCTGGAAGGTACGGGCCACACCGAGATCCATAATTTTATGAGCCGGAACCTCGAGCAGGTCATGTCCGTCAAATCGAACCTGACCCTGTGATGGTTCGTAAATGCGAGAAACCACGTTGAACAACGTGGTCTTGCCTGCCCCATTGGGACCAATCAGCGCACAGATCTGCTCTGATTCAAGAGAGAAAGACAGGCTTTCAAGTGCCAAAACTCCACCAAAGCGCACTCCCACGTCTCGCACTTCAAGTAACGGCATAGTCCCCAACTTAGCTGAGCGACAACGAGAGCAAACCTAGTTCTCGATTAGCGACGAGCACCCATAAACATGTCGCGCAACTCTTCGTAAGATTCCACGACGCGACCTGCACCAAGAACCACCGACTCAAGGGGTTGGCGGACCAACTGCACCGGGACCTCGCTCTCGGTAGCGATCCGCAAGTCCAGTCCCTTGAGAAGTGACCCTCCGCCAACTAAATGAATGCCATGTTCAATCAGATCCTGAGCGAGTTCTGGCGGCGCCTCCGACAAACAGGCCAGCACAGAATCAACCATTGTGTTCACCGGGTCAGAGATCGCTACGCGCACTTCGGCAGCAGATAAAATAATTGTTCGAGGAAGGCCAGACATCAGTTCTCTGCCGCGCACCTCTGCTCGTCCCTCTTCCGGAGTCGGGTGAGCCGATCCGATCAGAATCTTGATTTCCTCGGCTGTCTGTTCTCCGATTGCTATGCCGTATTCGCGACGGATGTACGTGATGATTGCGGCATCAATATCGAACGAACCCACTCGCACGGCTTGCAGGGCAACCACTCCCCCGAGTGAGATCAGAGCAGTCTCTGAAGTACCGCCGCCAATGTCAACCACCATGTTTGCCATTGGCTCGTTGATAGGCAATCCAGCTCCAATGGCTGCAGCCATGGGTTGTTCGATCAACTGAGCTTCTGTTGCTCCAGCTTTTCTTGCTGCTTCGGTTACTGCTCGTTTCTCTACCGCCGTAATGGCAGAGGGTACGCAGATGACGACTCGAGGCCGGTTGAATCTGTTAACTCCAACTCGCTTGAGTAGCAGGCGGATCATCTCTTGAGTGACCTCAAAATCTGTAATCGCACCCTTGCGAAGCGGCCGGACCGCCACGATGTAACTAGGCGTGCGACCAATCATCTTCCAAGCGTCGCGACCCATCGCGAGCACCTCATTGGTCCTGCTATTGAGCGCGATGACAGAGGGCTCGTTCAAAACGATGCCCTCTCCTCTGGCGTAGACCAACGTATTGGCAGTACCCAGATCAATCGCTAGGTCGCGTGCCAGATCAATCTCTCCGGTTCGATCGCGAGTCGCCAGAAACAGATGAGTCGCTCGAAAGCTCTTTCGTTGCGTGATCAGGTGGAGCGAGCGCCTGCATCTTGTCTTGAAACTGGTCTACAGATGAGCCTGGCGAGATTGGGTCTCGGTTCTTTGCCCACAACAGCAACATGCCCAAAGCACTCAACCCAACCACGATCAGCAAATACACCACGTTGCTCACAACAGGTTCCTCAACATGATGGGAGTGAGGGGCATGATGGGCATGATGGGCATGATGGGCATGGTGGGGTGAGGGACAGGCTGGCCTGCAATGCGTTCTTCATGGGCATATTGAAAGTCTGCTGATTCAGCACAGTCTCCATCGTAGGGAAGATCCTGTTCATGGTCCCACATCGTTGGGCCAAGGAGGAGGTGAGGCCTGAGATTTCTTACCCATTCCTCAGACCCTCACTACAAAAAGGTGGGCCATCTTGCGCCACTACTAACTTCCTCACCGCGACAAAGTTTACAGAACCGCTCGCTAACCTTGGATCAATGACCGGGAGCCAACCAGAAGAACTCGGCGCGGAGCCTGCGCTGCAACCTGCAGCTGAGCGAGTCTGGCAACACCCAAGCGAGGTTGGCCTAGAGACACGGTGCCGGGTTGATCAGAAGCGGGCGGGATGGATAGCCGGTTCTGTATTTCTTGTCTCGTTGATACTGCTCGGAACGGGAGTCTCACTCGGAGCTACCCGACCAGCGAGCACCGCTGGGCAAGCAGCATCATCTCCGGATCAAGCCGCGAACGCTGCCCTAGTGCCTGCTGAGTCACCGGTTCAGCAAGAAATCATGGCCCGAGTCACCGTCATACGACGCGGAACCGCAACTGTGGCACTTGCGCTTCGATTCGATGCCAAAGGACACCTGCTGCTGCCGGCACATCTGGTGGCTTCAGCGAATGAGGTTTGGGCAACTGCCCTAGATGGCACTCAAGAACAAGTCCAACTCGTTGACGCCGACCTAGCAACGGACCTTGCCGTACTGCGTCCCATCAGACCGAGTTCGGGAAGGGTCGTGACTGCGGCAGAATTGCCCAAGAGGGCAGGAGCGGTTCGCGTGATGTATGCAGCGGCACCAGCGGGTCTTGTAGCCCGCTCGGGCTACCTCGCCGAAGGCGATTCCGGCACCGCAGCAGACCCAGAAGGCGCCCTACATGCCGAGCTGGGGGTGCAGAGCAAACCGAAAGGGGCTTTGGGTGCATCCTCGCCGCGGCCGGACCTCGACCTTGCGACGCAAGCTGCCGACTCAGAGATGCTGACCGCTGGACTGGTTTTTGATTCAGCAGGCGAATTCATCGGGCTGACGACTGTCACCGAAGCTCGACCAGTTGGAAGTTCCGCAACATGGGTCGTTGAGATCCTCGCAGCCGAAACCGCACTTGAAGTAGCCAACCAACTTCTTGGATCTTGATTGTCAACAAATCTCAGGCTCATTGCACCCTGAGCTTCATCCCCGCCGCCAGACACCTAGCATGGCGCTGTGAGTTTCTCCGACCCTTTTGGTTCCGATCCCTCTGGGGATGACAATCCTTTTGAATCCATGAACTTTTTTCTACAGGACCTCTCCAAAATGTTTACGGGGAGCTCATCAGGAAGTTGGGACACTGCCCTACAACTAGCAGGGGCAATCGCAACCGAAGGCCAACCCGAGCCAAACGTTGATCCGGCTGATCGATTAGCCATTGAGCAGCTTGCGCGAGTTGCTGAGCTTCACATCGGCCAGGTCACGGGCCGAGCCGTAGAGGAAGCCGTGCGTATCGAGGCACTGAACCGAACGCAGTGGGCGAAGCGCTTTCTTGACGAGGAACGGCCGCTACTTGAGGAGCTCTCGGGTTCTATCGGTGCGGCTCTGCAATCTCAGCTCGGCGACCTAGATGCCGATGGTTCGAACGACTTTGACTCCGAGCAGATGCAGTTTCCTGGCCTGCCCCCTGAGGCGCTGATCAAGCAGATAATGGCAATGATGGGCCCCATGCTGCTCGGCATGATGGCCGGAAGCACTGCCGGTCACCTTGCCACTCGCGCACTCGGCCATTACGAACTGCCGCTGCCGCGGCCAGCGCACGAACCGCTCACCTTGGTGCTGCGCAACGTAGACGAGTTTGCCGATGACTGGAGCTTGCCTAGAGAAGCAATCCGTTTATGGGTATGCCTGTCAGACGTAGCGCACCAACACGTACTCACTCTTGATCATGTGAGAGCTCACCTTGATGGCCTTCTAGGCGAGTACGTCTCTGCCTTTAGCCAGGACCCTGCACAGATTGAACGCAGGATGAGAGAACTTGGGATCGATGATGAGCTCGGTGGTTCCGAGCCGGAACTCGAAGCGCTTCAGCGCCTCGCTGGAGACCCTGATGTGCTCCTGAGCGCCATGCAGTCAGATGAGCAGCGTGCCCTGATGCCACGAATCGAAGCGCTAGTAGCCACCGTTGAAGGGTACGTGGATTGGGTGCTCGACACTCTCGGTGCTCGACTCATTCCGGAATATGACCGCGTCACTGAAGCTCTGCGCCGTCGCCGGGTAGAGGCCGGACCTGCGAGCAGGTTTGTTGAGAGACTCTTTGGGCTCGAACTCTCGCAGAGCACCTTCGATCGCGGGTCTCACTTTGTTGATGGCATTGTTCAAAGAAGCGGTAGCGATGCATTGAGTCAGCTCTGGAAGGACGAGGCTCACCTCCCTACTCCCGCCGAGCTCGACGCACCGGGGCTGTGGCTGGCCCGAGTTGGCATTGACTCCGAGGAACTCATCTTGGATGACCTGCCCGAGTTTGAGATTCCGGACTTTCCCGATATGGAAAGTTGAAAAAACCTCCTAGGCAGTTGGCTAGTTCTTAGGCTTTCGACCCTTGCGAACACTCTCGGTGATCCCTCTGGCCGTGGGTAAGCGCGGTGGCACCTGCCCCTTTTTCATGGCCTGAAGCGACAGACCAAAAAGCACTACTGCAGCAGCCGCAACCGTCATCACGATGGCTCCTCCTAGGCGAGTGGGCATCGCAATGAGCACGGGAACTGCAGCGCCTAGAACCCAGATGACTTGAAAGCGTGACTCGAATCTGGCAAACGACCGGCCCCGGTTTACATCGGGTGCATCGCGCTGCACGACGGCATCGAAGGCCTGTTTACCCGAGGCTGCAGCCATAGCAATTGCTCCAGCAAGAAGCGCTTGCCCCACAAGGCCCGGGAACACCGTGCCTGCTACACCACCGCAGACTGCAAGTCCGAGTGCCCCAAGGAGCAAGAGTTCCTCTCGAAGGTGGCGGCGGATGGTCGGGGCAACTGCTGCCCCAAGCAAGCCACCGATTCCGGTGAGTGCGATGATCACACCAAAATGCCACACCGGTGGAACTCCGGGGGCTGTGACCACTGACGTTTCTAAGCTGCCATCAGGGTTTTGTAAAAGATGCCCGGTTGCCATCCCTAAGCCTGTTTCGGTTGATGCCCCTCGCAGTGCAAAGGCCAAAAGGAACGTTACGAACCCAACGATCCAACGCAACGTGCCCATAGCCGAGGCGGCCGAAAGAACTCCTGCTGTGCGCAGTTCTGCTTTTTCTTCTTCGTCCTCGGCCTCTGCTGCAACCACGGTCACGGGAACGCGCAATGAGGCAAACGAGGCCGCCAGAAATACCAGAGCGCTCAAACCGGCCACCGCTCCTGGGCCGCCTATGAGCAACAGAAGGGCCCCAGGTGCCGCTGCAGCAAATGCGGACAAGCCAGCTAAGAGTTGCAACTTGGAATTGGCCTCGACGAGTTCCGCGTCGCTGTGAACCACGGTGGGCACAATCGCTGCCTTTGCCACAGAGTAAGACTTTGCAAAAACCAACATGAAGAAGGCTTCGGGAAAGAGCAGCAGGCTGTTTGAGCCGGCACTTGCAATCATGGCGACTGCAACGACTGCTCTGCCAACGGTCGAGCCCACCAGCATCCATCGCCGCCCTCCTTTGGCTCGATCCATGGCGGGACCGATGAGCGGGCCAACGATGGCAAACGGTGCCATGGTGAACAACAAGTAGAGCGCGATCCGCCATCGGGCTCCTGAAGGGTCGACAGAAAAAAACAGCGACCCTGCGAGCACGAGAGCAACAAGCGCGTCGCCGCCAGTGGCCAGTGCATGAGTGAGCGCTAGGCCGCTGAAGGGATTCGACGGGTCCACTCCCAATCGAGAGCGATCTCTCGATGAAGGGGACGACTCAGCCATAGATGCCATGTTAGAAGCAGAGCCCGAAGGCTTTCTTCGAGCTACTCAGGGCTCTATCTGTTATTGGCGTACTTGTAACCCAGACCACGAATAGTCACGATGCGCGTAGGGCGCGCAGGATCATCTTCAATCTTCGAGCGAACTCGCTTCACGTGCACGTCCAAAGTCTTGGTATCTCCCACGTAGTCGCTGCCCCACACTCGATCAATCAAGGTTGAGCGCGGCAAGACCCGCCCGGCGTTCTCCATGAGCAGCGACAACAACTCAAACTCTTTGAGCGGCAGGTTCACGACCTCGCCGCGCACGCGGACCTCATGAGAGTCTGTATCGAGTTCGACTCCATCGAGGGTCAGGACCTCGCGAGCGGGATCCTCCGAATTTGCTCCCTCTGTAGCTGTCACTGCACCGTGGCGGCGCAACACTGCACGCATTCGGGCAACCAACTCACGCAATCGGTAGGGCTTGGTGACATAATCATCAGCTCCCACCTCTAGGCCTACAACGGTGTCGATCTCGGCGCCCTTAGCAGTCACCATGATGATGGGTGTATCGCTACTTCGGCGGATTTCCCGGCAGACGTCAAGACCAGAGATGTTTGGAAGCATGACGTCGAGTAAAACCAGATCTGGCTTGACGAGAGCAAAGCGTTCGAGTGCCTCGGCACCATCTCGAGCGACTTCCACAATGAAGCCTTCGCGACCCAAGCCGACGGTGAGCGCATCAACGAAGGCTTCCTCATCTTCAACGAGTAACACGGTGATGGGCGCAGACCCCGCAGCAGCAGAAGACGGGTTGGTAGTACGAGTAGTCGTGTTCATGGGTTCTCCTGAAGGGGTTGTATTGCTGCAAGTGAGAGTGTGAAGGTCGTTCCCACGCCTTCGATCGAGTCCACAGAGACATTGCCTTGGTGATTGCTCACCACGTGGCGAACAATTGCCAGACCCAGCCCCGTGCCACCCGTGGCGCGCGAGCGGGCACGGTCAACTCTGTAGAAACGTTCAAAAACACGGTCAAGGTCTTTGCGCGGTATTCCAATTCCGGCATCGGCCACAGAGAGTTTGACCACGCTTCCGGTGGAGGAATCATTAAAGCTGCGTCCAAAAGGAGCCTGCTCCGAGCGATCGCTCTCTCCTGATTCAACGATTGCAGTTACTAAGATTTCTGACCCTTCGGGCGAGTATTTCACTGCGTTGTCTAAAAGGTTGAACACCGCAGACACCAGTTGTCGCCGATCTCCGAGTACCTGAATCTGCGGCGACAGGTCCACGATGACCTCAATCCCAGAATGCCCCGCAGCCGATGCAATTCGAGCCGTTGCCTCACTGACTACCGACTGCACGGAGATCTCATCGAACTCGGTTTCATCTCCAAATTCGATGCGGCTCAATTCCAAAAGATCATCAATGGTGTGTGCCGCCCGATCGGCCTCGACGATCATGCGCTCAGCGAGACGAGCGACTACCTCGCTCTCGGGCTCATCACGAATCGTCTCGGCCAACAGCCCAAGCGCTCCGATAGGGGTTTTCAACTCGTGACTGATATTCGCAACGAAGTCTCGCCGGACCGTCTCGGTTCGCCGTTGCAGGGAATGATCCTCGACAATCGCTAGTGCTCCCAAGCCGGCACCATCAGTAAATGGCTGCGCAGAGACCACGAAGGATTGTGCTGGCGGACCAAAGAGCTCAACCTCACGCCGCACTGCGCGCCCAGCGAGGGCTTTGATCATCAATTCTTCAACAGCCGCCTCGACTAGGACCAAACCATCTCGCGCCTCGACGTACTGCTTCGCGGACTGGTTGCGAAACAACTCAGTTCCAGAGTCATCACACAAGATGACTCCCTGCTCAATGTGCTCAATGGCGTCACGCAGTCGCTCAAGAAGGTCCGCTGTCGACACCGCTGGAGGCCGTGATGGTTCGGTGGGACGCTCAGTCGTAGGCCCGACGACCTCACTCTCTGGCCCATCAAGGGGCACCACACTGCCCTGTGGCTCAGGCTGCTCCTTGGGTAGTTCTTTTCTCGGCGCTGTCTTCGCTGCGAAATAGCCCAGCGCAGCTGCAGCAAACAGCCCGAGAATCAGGATCACTAACGATGAAGCGGGCATTAGACCTGCATCACAGGAGTCATGCGGTTAACCCGCGTTCAGTCAGGAAATCGACGAGCCCAATCGGCTCACTGCCTCGGATTCCTGTCAGTGAAGTGACGACCGGATGGCCGAGAGCAACTAGGGCAGTATCTGAATCTTCTGGCAGCTCAGCCGTGGTGGGCACAAATCCAAACTCGACTCGCTCTTCGGTCCGCAACAAAAATTCAGTATGGATTGCCCCTAGTGGGGCTAATTGACCCCACTTGATGTCTTTGAGCTCGCTCTTGCTCACGTCAGGAACGCTCAGGTTGATACTGCTGAGCGAATCGCAACTCGGCAACCATGCCGCAACCTCTGCTGCTAGTGCTGCTGCAACATCAAAGTGCTGAATGGATGCCTCGTGGCCAGCGATGCTGACTGCCACCCCAGGAAGACCTAGGTTCGCTGCGGTAAGAACGGCCCCTACAGTTCCCGAGTGCAACGTGACTCTTCCAGTATTGAGGCCTGGGTTTACCCCGGAGGCCACCAGATCTGGCCGTGGACCAAATGCTCCAAGGTGCGCCGCAAATACACAGAGCGCCGGCGGAGCGTCAAGCTCATAGGACTCCACGTCATCAAGGCCATCGAGTGGCATCGACCGGTATCGCAGGAAGGAGCCATCACCGATGTTGCCAATCGCAGCCCCGCAGCCGCTTCGATCCCCCTCTGGTGCAAGGGCAATCACCTCATGGCCAGCGGAACTCAATGCAGAGGCAAGAGCGTGCAGGCCGGGAGCGTGAAGGCCGTCGTCATTGGTGACCAAAATTCTCATTGGCCCGCCCTCATGGCCTATCGGGAAACTCGCCCAAACCGTCTTGTGGGCTTGAGTCGGATTGAACTGCGGGACCTGCTCCGTCAGTGGTATTCGCGCTCTCGCTAGATTCGGCGCCTGCTTCGGCCTCCGCCTCGCGGAGTCTCTGCCGAGCAGCGCCGCTCTTCTCTGGAAGCCAGCCCGTCACCATGTACATGACTCGCTCGCCGATGTTGACTGCGTGGTCTCCTACGCGCTCGTAATAGCGACCAATCATGGCCATCTGCACGGCACCTTGCAGATTGAGATTCATCTCGGAATGTGAGCGGAAGATTGCCTGAACGTAGGCAACTTGAAGTTCGTCTAGGCGATCGTCGATATCGTCGAGTGCAGAGGCTAATGAGGTATCGGCATCCACATAGGAGTCAATTGCAGCTCGAATCAAGAAGGTGGCTTCCACCCCCATCTGTTCGATTAAGCCTCGGATTTGAGGCCCAAACTCAACGTCGTAGATACGCCGTGAGGATTTACACACATTGACAATCAGGTCGGCGGAACGTTCGAGCTCGCTGATCAGCCTCAGGCTCGTGAGCACAAAGCGGAGCTCTCCTGCAATGGGGGACTGCAATGCAAGCAACCGATAGCAGCGCTCTTCAAGGCCCAAGCAGAAGTCGTCGATGACATCATCGCCATCGATAATCACTTGCGCTGCATGCAAGTCACGATCAAGTAGGGCTGCGGTGCCGCGCCCGATGGTCTCCGAAACCATGGCTCCTAGCCGAATGAGGTCTGATCGCACCTCTTCGAGCTCGCCGTGATATTGGATTCGGGTTTCATTCATCTCGACTCCCCCATGTGATTGCTCATCATCCAAAGCGCCCAGTGATGTAGTGCTCCGTGCGCTCGTCCGAAGGGTTAGCAAAGATCGTCTCGGTCCGATCGAACTCGACGAGCAGACCAGTTCGCACATCACTCTCTGAGTTCACCTCAGTAGAAAAGAACGCCGTTGCATCGCTTACTCGTGCGGCCTGTTGCATGTTGTGAGTCACGATCACAATGGTGAACTCGGTCTTGATCTCACGCATCAGGTCTTCGATTCGAGCAGTCGCAATGGGATCGAGAGCAGAACACGGCTCGTCCATCAAGATCACTTCGGGGTTGACTGCAATCGCTCGTGCAATACACAGGCGCTGCTGTTGACCGCCAGACATTCCGAGCGCCGAGGCTTTGAGTCGATCCTTGACCTCGTCCCACAGGGCTGCCCGCTTGAGCGAGCTCTCAACAATCTCGTCAAGCTCTGACTTCTTCTTGATCCCACCGATTCTCGGGCCATAAGCCACGTTTTCGTAGATCGACTTGGGGAACGGGTTGGGCTTTTGGAAGACCATCCCGATACGCCGGCGAACCTCTACGGCGTTGACCTTCTCTCCGTAGAGATCAACCCCGTGGTACTCAATCTTGCCCTCGACCCGGGCACCCTCAATCAGGTCATTCATACGATTGAAGCAGCGCAGTACCGTGGTTTTTCCGCAGCCAGATGGTCCGATGAACGCAGTAATCTCGTGCTTGCGCACCTTCATCGCTACGTCTCGAACAGCACGGTACTTGCCGTAATAAACGTTGAGGTTGTCTACATCGAACACCACTGACCCAAGCTCTGCCGGCTGCTCGTTGGCAGCGGATGAAACATCGGGTTCAGCCGGTGATGTGCCTTGATCACCGCTCTTCGGATTGACTGCTGCAGTGACTTCTGAATTGCCGACTGAAGCGTTGCGCTCATCGGCACCGTTGACCACTGGCGGCGCCGTCGTGACGGGGGTCGCTGCAGTCGCCAGGTTCGGCTCGTGCTCGCTGTCTGCCTGCATCGTGTTCTCCAGAGAGGTCATGTTCTTCCGATGGTCAATCTGCTGCTTATTGCTCGAGCAGTAAGGGTGAGCACCAGAACGATGCCTACCAGAGTAACTGCGGCACCCCAAGCGAGTTGTGTCGCAATGCTGCCACCGTTGGTGAGTTGTGAATAGATCTGTGCAGAGAGCGTGGTGTTCTGGCCACGCATCGAGAAGTTGGTTGTGGTCACATAGCCAATGGTGAACACCACCGGTGCAGTTTCTCCTGCCGCTCGAGCCACCGCTAGCAAGCATCCCGAGGTAATCCCTGCGCTCGCAGCGGGCAACACTACTTTGAGCGTGGTCTTCCAAGTGCGGGTACCGAGAGCTGCCGAGGCTTCACGAAGTGCATTTGGCACAAGCTTGAGCATCTCTTCGGTGGATCTCACCACGATGGGAAGCATCAAACATCCCAATGCTAAAGATGCCGCAAACGCAGACTTTCCGTTGGTACCAAAGTTGAGAACCCAGATCGTATAGATGAAGACACCCATGACCACTGAGGGGACTCCGACCATGACGTCGGTCATGAAGCGGATGAACCGAGCTAAGCGGCCAGTCTTGCCATACTCATGCAGATACACAGCACCAAGGATCCCCAGCGGTATGGCCATGACTGATGCACCAAATACTGTCAGGAAGGTACCGACAATTGCAGGCTGCATACCCTCAACTACAGAGGTGGAGGATTCGCCCGACTCACATTCGGCAGCGTCACCAAACCCCAGACCACATAAGTCTTCATTGCCAGCTAGGTCCGACCTGCCAACATCGCCTGGAATGGGCTGCGTCCACCAATCAACACTCAGTACAACTCCAAGGCCCTGAGAGAGCACGCTTGCGCCCATAGCAAAGAGCGGAATAGCTGCAACAAGGAACGCCCCAACCATGGCAACCGAAGCTGCAGCGTTTCGAAACCTGCGTTTCTTCGACATGTTGGCCGAAGTAAGGCTCTGAAACACCTGCTCTGTGGACTCAGAACTTGTGTTGCTCATACCGTCCCCTTGATCCGTCGGTCGATCACGAGCACCATCCGTCGAGCCGACACATTCACCACAATCGTGATCACAAATAGGCAGACACCAAGGCCGATCAATGCCGAGCGGTACACGCCTCCTGCCTCTGACAAGCTGCGGAAGATCTGCGCAGGCATCGTCTCGCCACGCCCAAAGAGGTTGGCCGAGATTTGCGGCGACGCCCCGATCAGCAGCGCAACTGCAACGGTCTCTCCCATCGCCCTGCCAAGGCCCAGCATCACTGCACCAGTCAGGCCGCCAGTGGAATGCGGGATCACTACGCCTTTGATCATTTCCCAACGAGTTGCTCCAAGTGCAAGCGACCCAGACTTGTCATTCTCGGGCACGGTCAGGAACACCTCTCGGGTCACCGAGGTAATGATGGGAATAATCATCAGCGCAAGGATCAGACCTGCGCTCATAAAGCTTGACCCCGAGCCGGGTCCGAAGATCACGTTCAGCACGGGGATTGACGCAACGGCCTCAGAAATTGTGTTGAACACAGACTGAAAGATCGGAATGAGTTGATAGAAGCCCCAGAGACCAAACACCACAGAGGGCACGGCGGCGAGCAGGTCAATCACCAACGTGATCGAGCTTCGAACACGCCGATGGGCAAGTTCAGTCACAAATAACGCAATGCCAATACTGAGCGGTACGGCAAAGAACACAGCGATCAGCGATACCAGCACGGTTCCGTACACGAGCGGCAAAATGCCGTAGAGACCCTCAGATGGAATCCACTCAGTACCAAAGAAGTACGAGGTTCCAAATTCCGAGAACGCAGGCCAAGCCTGCTTAGTTGTGGTGACCGCGATGAGCACCAAAATGACCAGAACGGCCACCCCAGACAGCAGCGTGACCTTCCGGAAGATTCCGTCAGCGACTGCACCTGAGCCCTGCTCAGTCAGCAGGTTGCGGGAAGTCTCCTCGCTCTCGGCGGGAGGCCTCTCAAGCTGGGTAGTCATAAGCAATCAGTTCAGACATACGAACCCTTTGAACTCATCAGGTAAAAAAAGAGGGGCCGGACCGCAAGCGATCCGGCCCCCTAGTAGATCAACTTGAGATCTTGTCGATCTGCGCAATTGCCTTTTCTGCAAGTGAGCTAGGTAGTTCGACATAGCCGGTCTCGGATGCTTGGGCCTGGCCAGTGGTCAGGACATACTGCAAGTAGGTCTTGATCGTGGTGGCCTTTGCAGCGTCGGCCTGCTTCTCCAGAACCAACAAGAATGTCGGTGCCGTGATTGGGTAATCCTTGGCACCAGCGCCATTGAGCGGGTTATACGTCAGGTTCGGCTCGATGGTTGCGTCCTCGAGTGCCGCCTGAACTCCTGCTGCTGAAGGAGCAATGTAGTTGCCCGAAGAGTTCTGAATGCTGGCCAGACTCAGACCGGCTTTTCCTGCGTCTGCAAGGTCAACATAACCAATGGCTCCAGAGGTCTGCTTGATCAATTCTGCGACGCCTGAATTCTTCTCTGCACCCTGGGTGGATTCTGGCCAGTTGACCTCGTCACCACTGCCAAGAGTCCAAACCGATGGGGATGCAGCCGTGAGGTACTTCGTGAAGTTGTTCGTGGTTCCAGAACCATCTGAACGATGCACCACGGTGATGGTCGTGTCAGGCAAGGTTGCATCTGGGTTATCTGCAGCAATCTTGGGGTCATTCCAGGTGGTGATCTCTGCCTGGAAGATTCCGGCAATCACATCGGGGCTGAGTTGCAGTTCGGTGACACCATCAAGATTGAACGAGACAGTGATCGGTGCAGCAACAGTTGGGAAGAACAACACCGTGCTTGGGAAGACCTCTCCGTCCTTGGGAAGCGAATCGCTACCGGCAAAGTCAACGGTTCCTGCAGAGAGCTGCGAGCGACCGTCGGACGAACCGCTCTTTGCATAGGTCACGCGCTCGGTGCCTGCAACGGTGTTGAAGTCTGTGTTCACAGCTTGGTAGAAAGAATCCGGGAAGCTTGCGCCACCACCAGAGACAGACGCAGTGAGCGCCTTGATCGAAGCATCGCTTGGGGCGTCGCCCGCTGTTGCTGCGGTAGTCGTAGAACTGTCAGAGGTTGAATCGCTCTCCGACTTGCTGCACCCGGCAGCGAAGACTGCAAGAACAGCAACTAGGGCGAGACTCGCCCCAACTCGACCAGTAAATGATTTTCCACGCTTGACATTCATTCTGTTTCTCCTAGGGGTGGAGCGGCGGGATGTGATTTTCCGTTGGCCACTTGAGCCAACGCCACCCAAAGCTAGAAACCGACCCTGTACAGACGGGGAGAGTTAGGTGAACGCAGAGTGAACCACTACCAAACATCTCAAGTTGGATGTTTGAAAAAGCACGAGATGACTTGAAAAATGCTTTTTCTATC
>CAEZYU010000010.1_pt1 | contig 32759 bp, 24 predicted proteins | sample 7265681 | NCBI WGS metagenome assembly CAEZYU01 (sample SAMEA6813940, study PRJEB35770) | freshwater metagenome | biome: Freshwater; feature: Freshwater reservoir; material: water | place: Czech Republic | collected 2017-04-14 | depth 30m m | reverse complement strand
GCAACTACGAGTTTCACCCACGAATCTGGCCCCTGCGAGATCAGTTGCAGCAGTCCCGGCGCAGCCTCCTCGAACGAAGCATTTCGACGCTCATCTACTCGAATGAGGTAGACAATCGGCGAACCTTGGCTATCTGCAACGTTGATCGGAGCGGTAACAACGCCTAATGCTGCTCCGATCACAGCTTCTTGGATCGCTCCCGAAAGCAACGCCGTGGGAATGCATTCCCTTGAAGTTGCCACAATGTCTACTTGCGGAAACATACCCGGAAGCTCCTCAAGCAACGAACCAGTCTGGACCCGCTCGAGCACTGCATCTTGCACCTCTGGTTTGACCGCTGCAACAGTCATGCAAGTGAGTTCGCGGGCCACGGGAAGGGCGTCATAGAGCAATCGCAAGTCTTCAGCACTTGATTCCTTGATGGACTGAAACCGCTCGCCGAGCAGCGCTTGGGAGGCAAGATACCGAACAAGAACCGCTCGCGCTGTGGCAGAGATCTGTGTGGGAGCACCTTGCTGGCCGAGCTGAGCGTCAATCTGTTGATTTGCCTGTGCCTCTGCTTGAGCCGAGAGAGGAATCCCAAACCGCTCCAACTCGCTCTCCCATGCAGTTGCTTGCACAGCAAGCAGTAGTGCCGCTCGGGCCTGATCCCCCGGCAACACGCTCTCGTCAGACGCAGAGCCCGGAGTAGCTCCAAAGACCTCATCGCGAGCCAGTGCATTCACCGTCTCTACGGGCACTGTTTTGCCAGCAACTGTGGCTGCGCTGGTATCGGCAGTGACTCCACACGAGGCAAGTAGCGCCACGGTGAGCGGAGCAATAAGACACAACAATGATGTACGGACCCTAGACATGATGCGAATGCTATGCCGACTGGGCCTGCGAGACAGAACTAGAGCTAGCAGAGACCTCAGCCAAGGGCACAAGCTCACCCAACGCAGCGATCAGATCTTCTGCAATTCCGGGGCCACCGCGCACCGGCAAGCGAAGCTCCTGCTCCTCTTCTCGATAGACCGCACCTTTGTAAAGACGTGCTAACCGCAACTGTTTTGACTGAGGAAGCCGTAGTGGCGAAATGTGCGCCATGAGCCCCGGACCAGCCATGGTTGAGTTCTTTAACACCGTGACGCTGGTAACACCTGTGCGCACACATTCGGCTCGCACTCGAGCCACTTGCAAGAGCGCAGCGGCCGGCGGCGGAACTGCCCCGAAGCGATCTACCCACTCAAGCGCAATGTCATCAACATCGACTGAGGTCTGCACTGCTGCCAAGCGACGATAGGCATCAAGGCGGACGTCCTCACGCTCGACATAATCCGGTGGCAAGAAAGCCGGTGCTGGCAGTTCCAACACAATCTCTTCCGGCTCGGTAGTCACCTCTCCGTTGAGTTCTGCGATTGCCTCATTCACCATCTGCACATACAGGTCATAGCCAACAGCTGCTACGTGGCCAGACTGCCCGGTCCCCAACAGATTGCCTGCCCCCCGGATCTCTAGGTCACGCATCGCAATGCGAAAACCTGATCCCAGTTCGGTTGCCTCTCCAATGGTCTTGAGGCGTTCATACGCCTCTTCAGAAAGCTGCCGATCAGGTGGAAAGAACAGGTAGGCATAGGCGCGTTGGCCAGCACGACCAACGCGGCCACGAAGCTGATGCAACTGCCCGAGGCCCAACAGGTCTGCCCGTTCAACTACCAAGGTGTTCACCGTGGGCATATCGATACCGGATTCAATAATCGTTGTGCAGACCAAAACGTCGTACTCACCTTGCCAGAAGTCAACAACCACTTTCTCTAGGCTGCCCTCGTCCATCTGGCCGTGGGCCACTGCAACACGGGCCTCGGGAACAAGCTCACGAATTCTCGTGGCCTGTTGCTCGATGTCGCGCACCCGGTTGTGCACGTAAAAGACTTGACCCTCTCTCAGTAACTCACGGCGAATGGACTCTGTTACTGCCCGCTCATCAAACTCACCCACATAGGTCAAGATGGGTTGGCGGGCGGCCGGGGGCGTATTGAGAAGCGATAAATCTCTGATTCCGGTCAGGCTCATCTCTAGGGTTCTAGGGATGGGTGTTGCAGTCAGCGTCAGCACGTCAACTGCGGCCTTGAACTGCTTGATCGACTCCTTATGCGATACGCCGAAACGCTGTTCCTCATCCACTACCAACAGACCAAGTTTCTTAAACTTGATGTCTCCTGAGAGCAAACGGTGCGTCCCAATGACGATGTCAACCTCGCCTGTGCCTACTCGTTTCACCACTGATCGGGTCTGAGCTGGTGTCAAAAAGCGAGAAAGTGATTCGACACGCACCGGGAAGCCCGCAAAACGGTCACTAAAGGTCTGATAGTGCTGCTGCGCTAGCAACGTGGTGGGTACCAGAATTGCTACCTGAAATCCGTCCTGCACAGCCTTGAATGCCGCTCGAAGCGCAACCTCGGTCTTACCGAATCCAACATCACCGCACACCAAGCGATCCATGGGAACGGTGGATTCCATATCTTCTTTGACTGAGGCAATCGCCAAGATCTGGTCGGGGGTTTCTTGGAATGGAAACGCAAGTTCCATCTCTTGTTGCCAAGGTGTGTCCGCTCCGAACGCGTGGCCGGCAGTTGACACTCGGGTTTGATAGAGCACCACGAGTTCCTGAGCGATCTCAGCCACTGCCGAGCGAACCTTTGACTTTGAGCGAGAGAAATCAGACCCACCCATCTTGTTGAGTCGTGGGGTCTCTCCGCCCGAGTACAGCCGAATCGAGTCGATCTGGTCCGATGGCACGTACAACTTGTCGCCGCCGCGATACTCAAGCAACAGATAGTCGCGTTCCGCGCCGCCCATTGAACGAGTGACCATGCCGTCAAATCGACCGACTCCGTGCACATGATGCACAACATGGTCGCCGACTTTGAGATCCTCAAAGAAGCGTTGCGCCTCACGGCGAGGGGCTTTGGCAGCACGGTGTGTTCGTCGACGGCCAGTGAGGTCCGCCTCTGCAAGAAGTGCCAACTTCACCGCGGGCAGAATGCATCCGCGCTCAAGTGGGGCATGCACAATTGAGCCACCAGGTGAGCGCAGATCTGCCGGGTTTGGGGCAGCGCCATCGGCCGGAATCCGTATCGGGAACGACAACCCGTGTTGGCTGAGCAACTTGTCGATCCGGCTGGCTGACCCTTCGCCGTCGGCACAAACCACGACGGAGTATCCCTCTGCGATGAGTTGGCGCAACTGATGGAGGAGCGCTTCGGCCTCGCCGACTGCAGGCGGCCAAGCTAGCGCAGTGACTGCGGGCGAATCGGGGGAATCAGGAACTGCAGCGATCGACCAAACAGGCGCCTTGGTGTGCTGCAACAGGCGGTTGAACTCAACATGCATCTGCTGCAGCGGCTCACCTCCCTGCTCTTTTGAATCTAGCTTGAGGCCCCAGGTACGACTCAGCGACTCACCGAGGTCTCGTTCCTCGGCTGCAATATCTGCCGCACGGTCACGGAGTCTGCGAGGGTCTGCAAGAAGAATGAGTCCGTCGTCGGGAACAAGGTCGAACAGCACATGTTCGCTGTCGGCAAGCCAAGCCATCCAGGCTTCCATACCCTCGAAAACCTCGCCATCGGCCAGCCTTTGCCACTGCTCTCTTCCCCATGGCTGCGAGGCCAGCAGTTGCTCGGCGCGCTCGCGCACCTCTGCCGAGGGCAGCAGTTCTCTGGCGGGAAACACCACAAGCTCTTGCAGATCTACTGTCGAGCGCTGATCGGCTACAGAGAACTCCGTCAGACGCTCAACCTCGTCCCCCCAAAGGTCGATCCGAACCGGCACATCTGCAGTAGCTGGGAACACGTCAATAATCGAGCCGCGAACGGCAATTTCGCCCCGGTGTTCCACCTGATATTCACGCCGATACCCACTGAGGACAAACTGCTCGATCAGCGCGAGAGAATCGACTTGATCGCCAAGAGCGACTCGAACGGGTTCAACGTCTTCAACCTGAGGGCCGAGTCGTTGAACCAGTGCTCGAGCGGGGGCAACAATGACCGATAGCGAGGGGTCTGCCGTTCTTAAGCGCCACAGTGTTCGCAGGCGAAGCCCCATCGTTTCGATCGACGGGCTGACCCGCTCAAACGGCAAGGTCTCCCATGCAGGAAAAAGCTCTACGGCATCTTCGGCAAGAAAGTTTCGCAAGTCTGCAGAGAGTCGCTCTGCGTCTGCAGCTGTAGGAACCGCTACCACCATGGGGGTCCGTCGAGACGCTGCAAGTAGCCCAGCAAGAGTGACTGCGCGTGCGGGCTCGGGCACAACAAGCACCGTCGAAGCCCTGCCGAGCGCAGCAAGCACGCCTGGCTCTTCTCGCAGCATCGCGTTCAGTCCGCCCAGAACTGCAGTCGGTTGAGTCACCATGTGTTACCGCACTGCTCAATTACTGGCATTGACCTGTTGCATTGCCGCGTCGATACCTTGATCCAGAATCATGACCGTTGCATCCGCCGCTTTTTCGCAGGCAGCGTCAAGAAGTTCGCGCTGCGCCTTTGGCACCTTGGACAAGACCCAGTCCGCACCTTGGTCGGGGCCTCCCGGCGGCTTCCCCACACCAATTCTCACTCGCGAGTAGTCCTGTGTGTGCAAGTGGGCTGTGATTGAGCGGAGCCCATTATGGCCAGCTAATCCACCACCTTGTTTGACCTTGACGCGAGCCTCGGGCAGGTCGAGTTCGTCATGCAAGATGACAAGAGCTGACCAGTCTTCGATTCCATACCTTCGCACTAGCGCAGACACGCACTGCCCCGACTCATTCATCCACGTGGTTGGAACAGCAACCACAACGCGGCGGCCGTCAAGGCGAAACTCGCTCACTCGCGCCTTGAGTTGCTTCTCTAGAGACATGGCCCCGTCGTGGCGTTTGGCCAAAATTGCGGCTGCGTCTGCACCCACATTATGTCGGGTGTGTTCATAACGGTCGCCAGGATTGCCTAAACCAACCACAAGGAGATCACAGGGGGACCCCATGTGGACGAAGCGCTACAACTCACTCAGATGCGGCTGCGGCTGCACCTGCGTCGGCAGCTGCATCTTCGGCAGGCTTGGCAACTACTGCTGCGCGGGTGAGTTCTGCAGTCACTACAGCCTGCTGCGGCTTGGAGAGACAAACGCTTCCCTCGGGCAGTACAAGGTCCTTGACCAGAAGCGACCGATCAAGCTGCATGACGGAGATGTCGACCTCGATTGAGTTCGGGATCGCATCTGGGCGAACTCGGATCTTGAGCTTATTCAGGCGCTGCTCGGTCATGCCGCCATTCACAGTTACCTGCTTTGCGTCACCCACCAAGATAATTGGCACCTCAAGCTCTACTGGCTTGGTTGGATCGATGCGCATGAAGTCAATGTGGGTGACATCACGACGAACAGGGTGCCGCTGAATCTCTCGAACGAGCACCTGATCTGCAGCGTCGCCATCTACAGCGAGAAAGACTAAAGCGTTGCTCCCTGCGTCTGTGGTCATAGCCCGACGAAGGTCACTTCGCTGGATTGAAATGGCAACAGAAGGCTTACCAGCCCCGTAAACCACGCCTGGGATGGAATTCTCTAAACGGGCACGGCGTGAGGCAGGTGTGCCTGTGATTCGGCCTGTTTCGGCGGTGAGGGTGACCTCGGACATGGGATGACTCCTGGGACTGCTAATGCGGGATAGCCGCAGGAAACTTCCATGCGGAACTCGGAAAGTGTAGTTCTTGATGCGCAATCATTGCCAGACAGCGCCCTTGGGTAGATTCGAGGCCCGAGGGAATCGGCCTGCCCGTGGGGTGACTAGCTCTGGTTTTGTCCGTCGAAGATCTCTGACACAGAGGTGTCTTCGAACACTGCGTCAATCGCGTCAGCGATAATTCCAGCAGCAGAAAGCACCTCGATCTTGTCGATGCTTTTTTCTGGAGGTAAGGGCAGCGTATTGGTGATCACGACCTTCTCGATCACGGAGTTCTTGAGGCGATCAATAGCTGGGCCCGAAAACACTCCGTGAGTTGCAGCGCAGTAGACAGCAGTAGCGCCTCGCTCGACGAGTTGCTCTGCTGCAGCGCAGATCGTGCCAGCGGTATCGATCATGTCGTCGATCAGAACACAGGTACGCCCTGCTACCTCTCCGACAACCTCTTTGGCTTCCACGGTGTTCTTGGCACCACGAACCCGACGCTTGTGCACGATGGCAAGGTCTGCATGAAGTTGGTTTGCGTAGCGTTCCGCCACCTTGACTCGACCAGCATCTGGCGAAACCACCACAAGATCTTCGGGCAGGTTGTTAGCCATCCAGTCAACAAGGACTGGCATAGCGGTGAGGTGATCAACGGGGCCGTCAAAGAAGCCTTGGATCTGCCCCGAGTGCAGATCAACGCTAATAATGCGCTTGGCTCCTGCAACTTCGAACATGTTTGCTAGCAACTTCGCAGTGATTGGCTCGCGACCCTCGGCTTTGCGATCTTGACGGCCGTAGCCATAAAAAGGAGCAACAACGGTGATGCGCTTGGCAGAGGCGCGCTTGGCCGCATCAACCATGATGAGATGTTCCATCAGGGCATCGTTGACAGACATCTCTGAAGTTGAGCAATGGCTTTGAAAGATAAACAAGTCAGCACCGCGAATGGACTCGCCGTACTTGCAGTGAATCTCGCCATTGGCAAACTCAGCAATTGGCAGAGGTGCGAGCCCAAGGCTCAGCCGCTCTGCGACTTCCTGAGCGAGTTCTTGATTCACCCGCCCCGCAACAATCGTCAAGCGCTTTTTGGTTACTAGTTCCATGGTGTGCCTCCCCATGCCATAGACGCCAGTGGTGGCCAACTTTCGCCAGCCTGAACGGCGCTCTCAGAGTTCAGAACTGCCATTGTAGAACGGTCCGGTGACCGAGTCTGACGCAAGCTGATCTCCGGGCCCTAGCGAAGCGTACGGACCGACTACGCATCGGTCGCCGATGAGCGCATTTACAGCAGTCGAAGCCTGCACCAGAGAACCATCTCCAACGACTGTGTCCACCAAGCGGGTATTCGGGCCTATCTCGCTGCCGCTACCAATCACAGTGCTGCCTTGCAAAATGACCCCCGGAAACAGGGTCACATCGGTCCCGACAAACACGGTGGTATCGACATACACCGCAGATGGGTCCACCATGGTGACCCCCGAGCGCAGCAAACCCTCATTGGTGCGTCGCCTGAGTTCGGCCTCGGCGGCCGCTAGCTGCGCACGGTCATTGATCCCCTGCACCTCTGCTGCATCTGCGACCACAACCGCTTCAACACGGTGACCAGCCGAATTCAACACACCCACAACATCAGTCAAGTAGTACTCACCTTGGCTGTTATCTGGCTCAATCCTTCGAAGCGCCGGGGCCAAGAGACTCCGACGGAACACATAGATCGAGGTGTTGACCTCTTGAACCAGAAGTTCCTCTTCCGTTGCATCTCTCTGCTCGACAATGCGAGCTACGCGATCATCCTTTCCGCGTAGGACTCTCCCGTAGCCCGTGGGGTCATCGATCACGGCCGACAACATCGTCGCAGCAGCACCCGAACTGCGGTGCTGCTCGACAAGCTGTGCAATCGTGCCGGGCCGCAAAAGTGGCGCATCTCCTGGCAGAACAAGAACGTCTTCTTCCTCGGAGTCATCCTCGAGCCCGACCAAGCCCACCTGGGTGGCATCGCCGGTTCCGCGTTGCACCTGCTGTTCTACAAACTCCACCGCAATGTTTTGGGCATGTTCTTGGACCTTCTTTGTGACCCAGTCGCCCTTGTGCCCTACCACGATCACTGCAACTTGAGGCCTTGCCTCAGCGAGGGAATCAAGTACATACATCAGCATCGGCCGACCGCAGAGCCGGTGGAGCGGCTTAGGTCGCTCGGACCGCATCCGACTGCCTTCACCTGCGGCAAGAATGATTGCCGAAAGCGGCGGTAGTGGAAGCGGTGATACTGCTGCTGAAGAACTCATTGCTGCCAACTCATTGCTCGCGGGGCAGGACTCGAACCTGCACTCTCCTGATCCAAAGTCAGGCGTTCTGCCAATTGAACTACCCGCGACTGCGTGTGAACACGGTACCGCGTCAATGGTGGAACCGTCAGGTTGAGGGAGGAATCATGAACAAATTATGCGAATTGTGGAGGCTTTCATCGAGCGGAACGATGAGATCCCCCTGCGCAACGCTGACGGTGTAACCCATAGATTCAAACAACTCACAGGAGAAACGACGGTTCTCTGGTTCTACGAGCTCGGCATAAACCAAGGGCGAACAGCGCTCAAGAAGCCTGTGGCCACCGGCAAAGACAAACCTCTCAAAGCCCTCAACATCAATCTTGATGCCGTCAATTTTCAGGTCCTGCAAAAACTCAAGGTCGTCGAGTCGTTCCTGCGGAACCTTGTATCTACGTCCAACGACTTCTTGGCCGGGCTGAATAACATGACTCAGGCCTTGCATCCGAACGAACTGCTGCTCTGGCATCACCATTTCTAGATGGCCGCTGCTGTCGCCTAAAGCCATGTTGTGCAACGTGACGTTCGTTAACTTGAAATGAGCAACAAGGCGCTCCAATGCCCGAAAGTTTTCTTCAATTGGTTCAAAGGCATGCACATGTCCGAGGCGAACTCGCCTAGCAATCAGCACCGTCATGATCCCAATATTTGCCCCAATGTCTAAGACCACTGACTCTTCGCTCATCCTAGAAATGAGCTGCAAAACATCTTTCTCATTTGGGTCACGATGCAATGTTTTGGTCTTGAACCAGGCAAACAAAAACAGGTAGCGGTCAAAGCCCAAGATTCGTTGCAGCAGGCTTTGAATCAGCCGTTCCATGTTGCTCCTCCTCGTTGCAATGTATTCAACCTGGCTACCTGCGACTTCCCGTGAGCCAAGTGCGCTGATGCTACCTTCAACCTCAGTGAGTGAAGGCCACGCTTAAGGTCTCACCCACGGCTTGCCAGCTGTAACGGCTTTGCACCAACTGCAATCCGCCTGCAGAAATACGGCTATACAACTCGGGGGATTCCAACAGTCGAAGGGTCTGCTCGGCGAATTCCTGAGCAGAGGATGCAATCAGCACCTCTTCGTCCGGCACTGCACCAATTGCACGGTTCACGAGTTCGGTGGTGATACAGGGAACCCCCATTGACATGGCCTCCAGAATTTTGTTCTGCAGCCCGGCACCAATCACGAGCGGAACCACCATGATGCGTCCGCGCTCATAAGCGGAGCGAATGTCGTCTAGCCAGCCGCTCACCTCAATACCAGCGCCTGCAAGTTGCTGCACGGCCTTTGTTGGTCGCGCGCCCGCAATAAGCAGATCGGTCTGCGGTCGCGCTTCTCTCACCAGGGGCAGAATCTCAGACACCAGGGTGGTTACTGCATTGACATTGGGTGGGTAACCCATGTTGCCCACGAACAACAGGTCTCGCTGATCAGTCGGAGTGCTGTGCGGAGAGAAGAACTCGGTGTCTACTCCATTGCGAACGATCTGAACCTTTTCAGAACCAGCAAAGCCGAGCAGATCTCGATCTTGTTCCGAGATGATGACCTGTGAATCGAACCATGCGAATGCTCGCTCCTCATAACGCGCAATCCTTCGCGCCTCGAGTGCGAAAATCCATCGCAGCCAACTTGGTGATTGATCTGCTCTGCGCTGCATCGATGCGCTAAACGCGTCTTGGTAGTCGAGCGTTCGAGGAATTGAGTTATTCCGACCGTACGAGGCTGTGCGAATCAGTTGGCAATAAATGTGGTCAGGCTTTTCTTTGGCGATGATCTGGTCGATCTCTCGGGCCGCTGAGGCGGAGTTGAAATAGCCCACCTGCAGCGGCTGACCACGAAGCACAGCGAGCAAGGTCGATACGACCGTCGTCACGCGTGATCGGCTGATCACATGAATATTGCTGCAGCAATCAGCAGCAACCTTGTCGAAGGCCTCGGGGTCGACTGGCCCTTCTGACAGGGCAACGAGCGTCACCTCGTGACTCTGCGAAAGTTGCCGGATCTGGTGATACGCGCGCAGCTTGTCACCACGTTCAAGCGGATACGGAAAGCGTGGGGTAATGACGAGCAGTTTCAAGCCGAGAGAACTCTAGCCAGCCAAAGCACGTAGAGAGGTTGACTGCGCCATTCTGCTGCGCTTCGTCAGCTAGAGCGACGTTTTCCGAGCAGTGTGGGAATGGTTCGCAGACCAATCACCAAGTCACGCCAGAGTGACCAGTTCTCGATGTAGCGGTTATCGAGCCGAACCCGGGTCTCGATGCTGGTGTCTCCCCAGTACCCGTTGACCTGAGCCCAACCGGTAATACCCACTGGCACACGGTGACGGTACTGGTAGCTGTCGATCTCTGAGCTGAACTGCTCAACAAAGTGCGGACGCTCTGGTCGTGGTCCAACAAGTGACATTTCGCCACGCAACACGTTCAGCAATTGTGGGAGTTCATCGAGGTGGCTCGGACGCAAGAACCGTCCGACCTTCGTGACCCGCTCATCTTCTTCTACCGACCATTGAGTAGAGGACTCATCGTTGACCTTCATGGAACGGAACTTCAGGATCTCGAAGGGCCTGCCACCGACACCGATGCGTACCTGACGGAAGAAGACAGGGCCACGACTGGTGAGTTTCACTGCGAGGGCACAGCCAATCATGAGTGGCAAGGTCAGCAGAAACAGTATCGATGCCGCCACAAGATCGAATGCCCGCTTCGCTGGCCACATGTTGCAAGACATTCCAGGCCTGCGAACGGGAACCAGTGGCAATCCCGAGACTTCGTAGCCAACGTCTCCAGCAGAGAGACCCAACTCGAAGAGGCGGGGCACTGCATAGAACTGCACCATGCGGTCCTGGCAGCGACGGATAATACTCACGAGTTCTTCCTCGCCTGCAGAACCAAAGGCAAGCACCACGTGGCGAATACCGGTTTGCTCAAGAATCTCTGGAAGGTTCTCTGGGCGACCAAGAATTGGCAGCGGAAGTTCTTCTTGGAAGCGGTCCACGAACCCGCAAGGCACAAGGCCGAACGAGGGAGTGTCGACGAGTGCCTGCGCTACGTCGAGGCCAATCGGACCAACCCCAATGATGAGCGCATCTTCAAGGTCGTAGCCCTTTGATCGAGCAGATGCCACGAGGCGAAAGCTCAACAAACGTCCCAGCAACACGAGCGGCACCGTAGCAAGCACGATCTCTGCAATGACGAACACGTCGATCGACTCGCTTGGCATTCCGAAACGGCCCAAATTAATGATCGACACGATGATCAGCGTGACCACCGGGGCCAACCCGAGGCGGCCAATCACAGATGCTAGGCCCTCACTAGGCGCTACAGCGTGGCGTCCACGACGAGCTGTTGGCCAGAGCAGAGCAGTACCGACAAGAGCGAACAGCGTCACCACCTTCATCGAAATCTGATCGTTCAAGAAGAGGTAGCCAAGTGTGAGCGGCAGAAGCAAAGCAAGGAAGTCGAACAGGTGACCAAGGAGTACAAGCGTGCGCCCAACGGCACGACGCTGTTGAAGCGGAAGAATAGTAAGTGACTCGGTAGCAATTTCGGCGGTGTTCGTCGAGGTCTGATCCCGAAGATCAATGACCTCAGAGCTACCAACGTTTACTGCAGAGCTATCTTTGGCTGCGCCCCCCTGAAAGCGAAGCACTCTGCGCTTTGTGGGAACCTCGCTCGCTTCTGAGTATTTCAGCATTCTGCCCCCGTGTAGATCACACCAGCCGACCTGCAGTCGGCTTCCGCTCTTTAGTCCGCCCGAAACATGTTGAGAATGTTTCGCACCCCACTAGTAAACGTGTGACTTAGTTCATCGTCAAGCCGCTTTTTGCGAAATCCCCGTAAACAGCTAGGCAATATCACCCGAAAATGCCGGATTTCGGCAATTTGGGGCAGGTATTGGTCTGCCAAACCGAATTTCGGGGACTGTTCCAGCAAGCTCAGGTGGCGAAGGACACGTTCCTCAGACACACTCCACAAGTGACAACTTCGCCGACTTCGCCTCGATCACCGCTTCGGTTGGAAATTCGCCACCGACTCGATTCGCTGGCAAACCGTTGGGACGAACTCCTAGAACAGCAAGAGTTGAGCTCTCCGTTTCTTTCGAGTTGGTGGATCGACAACGCCGCTGAAGGCACTGCAACGTTACTGTGTTGTTTTGCCGGGTCTGAGTTTGTTGGCGGCGCAGCGTTTCAACTCGACTCTGTAGGCACGGGTCCCCTACGAGTAGAGCGCGTGCGCTGCTTAGGTCAGGGAACCCTCGCACCTGATCATCTTGATCTCATTGCACAGCAGGTCCACGCAGCCGAGGTGCGCTCAGTTGTGCTGAGTTGGCTCAAGCGACCTGGATCACGAGTAGTTGATCTAGATGGTCTTGCTGCAACAGGAGCCTTGGGGCAGGCCCTGCGGTCACATGAGATAGCGAGCATCGCCGCCCCCTTCACCCGGTTGCCGGCGGATGGTGCCGAGTACCTAGCCGCTCGACCCGGGCAAGTACGCAGCACCATTTCCCGCACTCGCAAGCGCTTTGCAAAAGAGGGGGTTCACCTTCGAAGAGTGCTGGTTGATGACATGCCCGGGGCTTTAGACCGGCTCGCTGAATTGCACGACAGCAGGTGGTCAGATGAGTCAGCCTTCCTTGATGGCTGGGATCGCTTTCGCGCAGCAGCCCTAGCTGGCGCAAGGAGCGGGTCCGTGGTCATTCATGAACTGCTCTCTGCAGACGATGAAGTGGTTGCTACTGAACTTGACCTGAGATCCGAAAAGCGGCTGGCGTTTTATCAGGCAGGGCGGCGCACTGAGCGCGAGTGGCGGGGCTGCGGATCTGTATTACGCGCAGATATTTTGGACTGGGCCTGCTCAGAAGGCATCGAAGAGTACGACCTGCTGAGGGGCGACGAGCCATACAAGGCGGATTGGTCAGAGACTCAACGACTGCTTCTTCGGTGCAGGTTTGGAGTTGGCCCGCTGGGGCGCGGGGTTGTTCTTGCAGCAGTTGCGCGCCAACGGCTCACCGGAAGCGCCGCAAGAGCGCAGTCGGTGCTCGAAGAGCGGCTTAGCCACGCACCTTGGAAACAACATCGCGAAGCTCATACCGAGCAGAGCGGCTGAGGCCGATCCCGATCAGGCCACCAACTGCTCCGGCAAGAACAATGAGCACCATGGAAACAAACCCGGCTTGAGTCGAGAGACGAACGGGCAACGCGCAGGCTAGAACACAAGTCGCCACAATGATTCCCGGGATGAGTGCTTTCACAACGGTGATTGCGCTGGCCCCAACAATGCGGTTCACCACGAGTTGTCGGATAATGGTGAACACAACAGCAGTGACAAGGTGCACGGTTGCAACCCAGACGATTCCATAGGGCGCAACGATCCACATGGCGCCAAGCATGAGCGGCACCATCACGGAGTTGATCCGCACCATCACACCGGGCCTGCCAATAGCGAACAGAAGGTCGCCCGTGGCGTAGCCCAGTCCCACAACACAACCCGTAACTGAAAGGATTTGCATGGTCTGAACCGACACCGAGGAGTCGCTTCCGTACATCAACAAGATGCCGTCGCGAGCAACGAGTGCCAGCCCAATTCCAACCGGAATCGAAAACAGGGCCACAAGCCGAAGCGCTTTGTAGAGCGCGTCTCGCATGGCCACCTTGCCCTCGGCTCGAATGCGCGAGTACATGGGAAACAACACAGCCGACATCGCATTGAGTTGCGCACCCAGAATGAACTCAGGAAGCCGAAAGGCTTGGTAATACATCGGGTACTGATCCGGCCGACGGTTGCCGACGACGATGTAGTCACCATTCAGAGCGAGCACCCCTAATAACCGAGTGCCGGCCATGCGCCACGCATAGGCAAACAGTTCCTTCACGATGACAAGATTCCAGCGCAGCCTCGGCCGGAACTTCACCACCAGCCAGGTGAGCACAAACCAGACTGAGTAGGCGGCGATCATGCCCAAGATCACAGACCATGCGCCTTTGCCTGCTGCAACGAGACCGAGCGTGACACCCACGCGTGTGAGATCGCGTGAAACCTCTACTCCTGCCCTGGCTTTGAAGTTCATGCTTCTCATGAACAAAGACCACGGGATGGTGGTCAGCCCCGAAAGAATCACCACCACGGTCAGCGCTCGGAAGATATTCGTGTAGCCGTCAAGGTGGTAGTACGCCGTAATGAGCGGAGCCACAAAGAAGGACAACACAGCGAGCACTGCAGTGACGCCTAGGTTGGCAGTGAATGCAACTTGAACTCGCTCGCTAATTCCAGTCTCTTGTTCATACACAAGAGCAGCGCCCATGCCGAGGTCGAGCGCGTTATCGAAGTAAAAGGTCACGACCATCAAGGTGACCATCACGGCATAATCCGCAGTGCTGAGTGTACGGGCCAACACTGCGGCAAGAAGCAGCGCAGACATGTACCGGGTGAACACGCCAACGTTGGCCCAAAGGAAACCGCGAGATGCGGTGGTACCGATTGATTCAGCGGAAGGACCTGAATCTCGAGTTTCTTGATCCCCGAGTGCAGCACCCTCTGCGTCTATGAGCCCCGATGCGGCGAACTCCCCTATGAGGTCAGGCCGCGACGACTCCGCATCAGCGTTTCCCGGCTGCTCTCCCCCAGAAGTTCCTTCAGTCATGACAGATCACTTGGTAGTCACGCACTCACTGACGCAGCACGATAATTCCCGAGGCTCCAGAACTAAACGAGCGGAGTGTGTCGCCCGCAGCCTGTGCGTCCGTCAGGGTCGTGACCCCTTCGGTAACGACCATCAGCGTCGCATCAGCGAGGGAGAGCACCTGAGCTGTTGGAACAGGTCCGGGAATTGTCGGACCGTTCACGATCACCACATATCGTCCCGCAAGGGCCTCGAGCACGCGGTGAAAACTTGAGCGCATCTTGAGCACGTTCCGACTGGTATCAACACCCACCCCAAGGAATCTCACCATGCCATCTGGTGGCCTCATTGGTTCAACCACGGCAGGGACTCGAAGCTGAGACAGCGGCGCAAGAGATGCTTCTGCATCAAGTTGACCAGCTAGGCACTCTGCAAGCCCGGCGCTATCGGATGCACCGAGCATCGAGGTGAGAATCCCGTTATCTAGGTCGGCATCAATCAGTGCCACTGGCTGGCCAAAGCTGCGAGCGACCATGCATGCCAGGGCAAGCGCAATCTCTGCTCGATTGACTCCCTCATCTGAACCAACGAGCACAAGGCGATGGACGGGCTCGTTCAGGCTGAGCCGCTCGATCGCCGAAACCACCCCGGCAATGGTGTCTTGAGGGTTTGCTCCCCGAGCACTGAGTGGAGCGACCTTTGCCAGGATCGGCAAGTCAATCGCATCGGTGACATCTTGAGATGACTCGACTACGGGCTGTCGAAGGTTTCGGATGACAAAGAACAAGAAGGGAACAAGACCACCAAGAAGCAACCCAAACAGAATCGCAAACCACAGTGGGAAGGTTGACGTGGACTGAAGGGGTCGAGCAAATACCTCTTGAAAGATTGGGCCAGTAATCCGGCTCTCAACTGGTAGATCCTGCTGAGCGCTCTCGAACACACCCGAGAGCGCAGGAATCACCTGTGCGCTCACCTGCTCCGAGACAACTTTGTCGGGGTTGGAAACCACAACATCCATAAATGCCGACTCCGGCTTACGGCTTGCACTGATCATCGCCGAGATCTGGTCGATGGACTGCGGTAGGTCCCCGCGTCGCTTCACCTCGGCCGCAAGCCCCTTGGATGTCAGCAGGCTCTCGAGCGCCCGAGTCAACACCTCGTTGTCATTCGGATTCGCGCCAGACAAGACAAGAATTGATCGAGAGGTTTCAAAGATCGGAGGGTTGGTCAGCGCAAGGGCTGCCGCAATCGCGGCAGTTACAAGCATGGATGCCACAACGATCAGCGTCTGGACCTTGGTCAGCCGGATCGATCGGCGCGTTTCGACCACAGGGGTGGGTGCCTCTCGTTGTTCGAGAGCAACAGAGGTTGTGCGCATCGGCATCATCTGAGCGGAAGTCTCCTAGTGCAGTACATCGGGAACAAGTATCTCGCGGCTAAACGCAAAGCATACGGACTGCTCGCTTCATTGCGACACCTAGATGAGAAAGAGTCCACGTTGAGCGCACCAAAGAAGCACTTCGCTACGAGCAAACTTTACTCAACGTTGGCGGCAAAAGTCAGGGGTTGCGAGCCGAAAGGCAATCCGCTTTGTGAGACGTTTTGAGTCCAAGGGGTCACTGCACCTAGAGTCAAGGCCGCCATGGGCTCACTTATTAAAAAGCGCCGCAAGCGCATGCGAAAGAAAAAACACAAAAAGCTTCTGAGGCGTACGCGTCATCAGCGTCGAGCTCGCGGCAAATAGGCCCGGACAGTTTGTAGGATTGTTTCTGGAACTACTGAGGACCGACCGTGTGAGCAATCACATGACCACGGCCCTCGTATGCTCCTTCAACAAACCATGTCGACCCACTGCCGGCTAGGCGGGGTTGCTGACCTGTTGCGTCTCCCAAGCGATCTCGGTGCTCTGCTAGATCCGGATACGCGTGAAGCGCGGCTAGTTCGAGGTCGTTGCCGTTATCGCCTGAGGGCCCTCCGAGCGCATCCCAGGCTTGATAGACCACAGGTGTTGAACAGTGCATCTCTGGCGTATACAGGGTGTAGGTGCGGTCAAGATGCTCTAGCGGAGAGAGCGTTTCACCAATGCCGCTTACCTGTGCACGTCCACCGGCAACGCAAAATGCTACGTCTGCCCCGATTACTGCAGCCACTTGTGGATCGCGCTGATTTGCCCATCGCAAAATTGCGGCCGCGTCCGAACTACCGCCACCGAGGCCGGCACCGGCGGGGATTCGCTTAGTGAGGACGACAGCAGCTTGACGGTTCACTACTCGGAGCGCTTGTTGAACCAGATCGTCTGCTGACCCCTCGGTTCTTTGGCCGCCAGAGATCACGGCAAACTCAGTTCCCCCAGGCTCGACACTCAAAGAATCGTAGATGTCTAGGCTCACCATCTCTGCGAGGATCAGGTGATACCCATCCTCACGGATGCCAGTGATTCGCAAGGAAAGAGTGAGCTTTGCTGGGGCCTCTAGCTGGATCCGCACTGCTCAAGGTTAGCCACTCTGCAGGGTCAGCCAGCATGAAGGGTGAGATCAGCCCAGGCCTAGGTCAGCGCGGCTGGTGGAGCCTCGACGGGGTGGGCTTGTACCGCCTCGGCTAGTCGCGCCCACGCACCAACATCGAGTTCTTCTGGGCGAGCAGTGCCGGCGATCCCTGCGGCTTCAAACGCTGCAGGCGAGACAGCCTTGCCGAGCGTTGACCGAAGCATCTTACGGCGTTGGCTATAGGCGCGGGCCACCAGTTCCATGAGTTGCGACTCGGTCACGAGACTCGACGGAGCCTCACGACGACCTATCCCAACGAGCGCCGAGGTGACTCGTGGCCGAGGCACAAACACTTCAGGCGGCACCGTAGCGAGTAGTTCCGCGTGCGCAAACCAAGCAAGGCGGATTGAAGGAATCCCAATGGTGCGACCACCGGGTCCGGCTACGAGTCGGTCTGCAACTTCAGACTGCACCATCACAACCATGCGCTGCACCATCGGCGCATCCGCTAGGACTCCCATGATGAGCGCCACAGCAGTGTTGTACGGAAGGTTTGCAACCAGGGTCCAACTTCGCTCGCCCACATCATCAGCGTCTGTCTCTGCTGGGGGAAGCGCCGAGGCCAACAACTCAGGCCAGTTCACGGTGAGTGCATCAGCCTGAACCACCCGAACCTGTGAAGCACCGTAGGCGTTCAGCACATCGGAGAGCACCGGAATAAGGGTCTCGTCCTTTTCTACTGCGAGCACTCGGGCTCCGGTATCGGCAAGCGCCAAGGTGAGTGAACCCAACCCCGGGCCGATCTCTACCACGTTGTCTTGAGGACCAACCTGGGCAAGCCGAGCGATCTTCATCACCGTATTTGGGTCAGCAACAAAGTTCTGCCCGAGCGCTTTACGCGCTGTGAGTCCATACCGATCAAGCAACTCAGAGATTTCGGCGGCGCCAAGCATGGGCAGTTAGTTGACCATAGCGAGTTAGTTGCCCGCCACTGAGGAATTTGAGCCGCTCGAGCTAGTCGAGGATGAACTCTTCTTCGTTGTTGTGGTCGTCGTGGGCGGCAGCGTAGTCACCGTCACTACGGGAGCGCGATCCGAATACCGGCTTGACCCTTTGGGATACCAATCTGGCAACACTTTGATCGAGGTTGTGGTCGTGGACTGCTCCGCAACTGCTGTCTTGATCGTCGAAGTGCTCGTTGATGTGGTCTTCGGAGTCGCTTGAGTCTGGCCATCTGGTTTGGCTTTTTGGTCACCGCGCAGGGCTACACCGACGAGCAATAACACTGCGATCAGGGTCACTCCAAGGCCCACGAGCACTCGCGGCGGAAGCCGATTCACGGGGCCTCAAGGCCGTCACCCGGGGCCTCAGGGCCGTCACCCGGGGCCTCAAGGCCGTCACCCGGGGCCTCAGGGCCGTCACCCGGGGCCTCAAGGCCGTAGAACCGCCGAGCCGTTGCAGTGGTCTGCTGTGCAACCTTCGAAAGCCCGACTTCATGCAAATGAGCGATCTCTGCGCCAATCAGGACGACACGCGCAGGCGTATTGGGCGTACCACGATGAGGGACCGGGGTGAGGAAGGGCGAGTCCGTCTCGACCATGAGCGCATCCAACGGCGCAATGCGAACCGCCTCCCGAACGTCGGCTGCGCTCGGAAAGGTCACGATGCCGCTAATGGAGAGCAGTGCGTTGCGCTCTAAGCATGCAGCAGCCTCGGCCGGCCCACCGGTGAAGCAGTGAAACACGGTGCGCTTGGGAATCGACTCGGCATCAAGGATCTCAAAGGTCTCATCCCATGCATTGCGAGTATGAATAACAAGAGGTAGGTCGTGCTCGTGAGCAAGGGCAATTTGTTGGGCAAATACGTGGCGCTGAATCTCACGCGGCGAGTGGTCATAGTGATAATCCAGACCGCATTCACCAATAGCTACCATCTTCGGATTCTCTACGTTGGCGTTGATGACCTGCAGCACCGCGTCGAGCCCTTCAGCAGCATCGTGGGGATGCAGGCCAGCAGTGGCCCAGACCTGTTTGTGCCGCTCAGCTAAGGCCAGACCTGCGACCGAGCTTGCTGCATCTGTGCCGACGGTAACCATCTGCGTGACCCCGGCCTTCGCTGACGCTTCAAGAACCGCACTCAGGGCAGAGTCGTCTTCAAGGTGGCAATGGTTATCAATCCACTGCAAACTCGGGGCTACTTCCATCTTCGCAGCTTCTGTGTTTCTCTAGAAATGTCTAGTTGTTGATACACACGATTCCCTCGGCCCCGGCAGAAAAGAGCTGCACGGTACCTGCTGCGTCTTCGGCATCTTGAGTTGTGGTGATGCCCTCGGTGATTGCCAAGATAGTTACGTCGCTCCATTCCATCAGGGCGCTCACTGCGGTGCCGCCAAGTGTTGGTGGCGCAAGCACAACTACGACAATCTCGGGACTGATCTGATCGAGCCATTCGGCGTCGATCACATGGCGTTTACGAGCCGACCGCGATCCGGCAGGGATGAAACGAAGTTGATCTGCATGTGGGCCAAGAAGCTGACGAGCTTCTTTGGGAAGGCGACGACTCGACACAGATCGCATGACGGCCTCTACGGTCGCTCCTGCGTGATTGCCCCTTCCATCCTGGTTGCCGGTTCCATCTTCGTTTTCTAAATCAGCCACGCCTGCGCTATTGCGGCCGGCCAAGCGAGCACTAAGCCGCGGGCGAGTGAGCTGCGCGTCGACCAACACAACTCGGCGGCCTTCAGCTACACACGCTGCGGAAAGTCCCACGGCTAGTCTGCGCACCTCTACGCCGTCTTGGGGGGCCGCGACCACAATCCGAGTTGGAAACTCGTCCGCTGAGCCAGCGTTCACAGCCGAGGTAATGATTTGCTCAAGCTGCTTCGGCGTGGACCTTTTCTTCTTACGACTGCCGCCGCTCACATGGGTCCACCTGCGCAGCCCAGTGAACTCAAAGACATCGTCTTTTGGATCGACCCGCGGGAATCGACTTCCGGCCATCAGCGCTCCCGTTGCAAGGAGTGCTCCCGTGGCAAGCGAGACAAGCACAATCCAAAAAACCGAGGACTGCTCTTGGCCCAAGACTGCATCCTGATAGGCACGAATATAGAACGCTCCCGAGTAGTACCTAGCCTCACCTGGAATCGTTGGTCGCAGCTCATCAGCAACCGCTTGCTCTGCAGCGCTGCGACTATCTTCAAATATGTTGTCCATTGCAGTGACCAAATAGGGCTGCACTGCCAGCACGTTCGCTTGGCTGGTATCGCTGTATTGCAACTGAACTAACAAGCCTAGTTTTGGGCGAGTTGCAGACATTCGGTCGCTGATCTGCCGAACAGACAGGTCAACTCCCGACAGCGACTTGAGTTCTTGCGCGTAAGCAAGAGAGACCACCGTGGTGAGCACGCCCTGTAGCCGCTCACGGTCGATCAGTACGTAGTCACTCGGCACGGATCGATCCAACCGTGGGGGAATCACTGCTGCAGTTGCGGTGTAGTGGGTTGGAAGCATGCTCCCAACCACGCCTCCGAGGATTCCCCCGATCAGCGCTGCTGCAAGTATCTGCCGACGTGCTCGTGAAGAGAAGCGAAGGTCCCACCTTGCCAACGGGATTTCGGGCTCTTCAACAGCGGTCAGTTGTTGCGGCGGAGGGAGTTCACCCGCAACATCAAGTTCAGTCCCTGACCGCAACCGCTCGGTCTGCCAGCGCTCAAGTTCCTCCGAGTGTGCCGGCTGAACTGCTGAAGGGTCAACCCATGTATCGGCCCACGTGCCCGGCAGAGAAGTCGCAGAGGTTCCTAACCATGACTCTGAGGAGATTCTCTCGAGGCCGTGACCAACTTCGGGCGACTCTGTCTGGCCTACCCCTGCCAACCCTTTCCAGCGAGACCTCCACGAAGGAACTTGCAGCCCTGCGGCTAACCCAATAACTGCCCAAGCCAGTTTGTTGTTCAGAAGCGGCAAAAACATCGAACTTGAGAGAACCGGCAGCAGCATCACAAACAACGTGACCGAGATCTCTTTCATCTGCAACCAGCGCGGTCGCAACAGATTCAGCATCGTCATCAAGAAGATGGACACGAACATCAAGAGCCCAACTACCCCAAGGTCGCCGGTCACATCCATCCATGTGTTATGCGAAGAAACGTCGTCGCGGTCCTCATTCAGTTGCTGACTTCCAGGAGTAACAAGCAAGTTTGGAGAGATCAAGAGCCTGAGCTGACCGAAGCCGTAACCAGTCACAGGCTGCTCTTGAATCAGAGCGCTTGTTACGGTCCAAAAGTCCAAGCGCCCAGCACCTCGATCAGAGAACCCGCGCTCTAGATTGTTCGGGTTTGCAACGAACCCAACTCCGAAAGCCATAACGGCTAGTAGAAGCGCTCCGATCGCCACTCTGGACCTTCGGCCGGCACTCAAGCCCGGCCGGGTAACCATGGTCCCGAAAAGGGCGATTGCAGCGCCAATCAACCCTGATCGGCTACCAGCACCTGCTGCACCACCAAGAACGGCGAACAGTGTGAAGGTGTAGAACCATTTGATCCGCACAGTGGCTGCGTGGCGTCGGTAGTAGACCGTGAGCGGGATCATCGAGGCCATCAGCAACCCAAAGAAGTTGGGATCCTTACCGAATCCCACCGAGCGCGTTCCTAGAAACAGCGCAAGGATTCCTAAGGAGGCGCCAAACAGTCCGCCGATCCAGTAGGCGCGAAGAAATTTATGCAGCGCTCGGTGGCTATCAACCATGAGCGCCGTGATACAAAAAAAGACAACTCCCAGCAGAAACTGCCCCATGGTGTTGAGAAACGACAAGGCTTCAGCAGACCAAATACCGCTAGCTGCAGCCCATGTCAGCAGTACGAAAACGGGTGCCCAAGTTCGCAAGGGAAGCGCCGGCGGACGCCAACGCTGTACCACCAATTTATAGATCATTAAGAGCGCGGCAACGAGCGCAACCGCGCGACCCATGCGGATTGGTCCGGCACCCAGGCCGTCAAAGTGAATCAGGAAGGCAACTGCTTCATAAAAGAGAAGTCCTCGCTGCCATACCCAGATCGACAAACCCACGGTGAGTGCAACAACTACGAGTACAAGCACTCCCCATTTGTTGAAGATGGCAAAGATCAGGAGTGGGATTGCAGCAATTGCAAGGCCAATAGCCGCAGCAGTGCTCCAAGGTGGTCGCTGGCGCGGAGACTCGGCGGCGATGGGTTGATCAATAGTCTGCAACCGATTCCCCCGAGTTCGGGCCGCTACGCGTGGAGGCCAAGTGCACATAGCGTATCGGCAGTAACTCAGGACCCGGCATCGCTTGGGGCCATGGGCCAAGATTGGCAGCGAGAGTAGGAGTGAGCTTCACTGTGGCCCTACTCGGGAAGTTGACCCACCATGATCAGTTTGTTGGTCATGCCAACTGCCCGCATTGCTCTATCGACGGGTTTATAGAGCGCCGGCCCGAGCTTGCCCGCACCGGTTCCCGTTGCCGCCCAATGCTCTACAACGTTTGCCATCTTCGCCGTTGGGGAGCGCATGCCTTGCTGATCAACAACATCTAGCCCACAGCGGGCCATCAGTGTGCTCAGACCCCGGCCCGAGAAATACACCTGATGGTCTGCGTAGTACAACATGTCGCTCCAGCGAATCGGCTCGGCAATCTTGCGTACGCCAATCACAAACGGGCGAGCCGGGAACTCCACGTCGGGGGTCTCCATCACCACGATTCCGCCGGGGCGAAGGTAACGAAGTGAGCGCTGCAACAAGCCGCGCGGATCATGAACATGCTCGATGACGTCCCACAAAGTGAGCAGATCTACAGACCCGTCTTCAATCTCTGACGCCAGATCATCAACGTGGTAAGCCGTCAGGCCGCGCTCACGGGCTGATTCAACAGCACCGGCATCGACATCGGCGCCGATTGCTCTCATTCCGCTACGAGCCGCCCAGTCGATGAAGTTGCCGATGCCACAGCCAATATCAAGCACCGAATCAAGCGGGCCAAAATCAGTTTGTACTCGACTCAGAATCTGCTCGTAGCGATCCTCATAATTTGCCTGCACCAAGTCGGTTGCATAGAGCTCAAACTTGTAGCCATCCCAATAGGTGCTCTCTACGGGCTCACGGTCGGGGCTTTGGACCAAGTACTCGGTCCTGCACAGTTTGCAGCGGAATAAGTCAAAACTCTCAATACGGTAATTGCGATCGCGCCCTGGTCCCCCGCATGCCGGACACACTTCTTGCTCAGCTGACCGATGCCCCACCGGGTCCTCCTTGAACTGACTAGACGCATCAGCATACAGGTGTGTGACTGACTTCTACTTTTCAAAGACACTCCCAGAACGACATCTCGACTGATTTCGGATCTTGACCACTAGCACTGCCCGACTCTGCAATGATTTGCGAAGACTGTTGGAGAAATCTTGTGCCGCTAACAACAATTGGGTTCGATGCTGATGACACCCTCTGGCACAGCGAGAACCATTTCATGCTCACCACGGAACGGTTCTGTGAGCTTCTTGGCCCTTGGTGTGATGCGTCTCACCAAGAACGTATAGAGAGCGAACTCATCGAAATTGAGCGTCGCAATCTAAAGCTTCTTGGCTACGGCGCAAAGGCCTTCACGCTGTCTATGGTCGAGACTGCAATTGAAGTCTCCGATGGCCAGATTCCGGCATCAGCAATCAAAGAGATTTTGATGTGGGGGCACGACCTGCTGAAGCATCCAGTTCAACTTCTCGACGGGGTTGCCGACACGCTTGAAGTGCTTGCGGACTCTTTTCGCCTGCTCCTCATCACGAAGGGCGACCTCCTTCATCAAGAGTCAAAAATTGCGCAATCAGGAATCGCCCAGAAGTTCTCTGGCATTGAAATTCTGAGCAACAAGACGCCCGGGAGTTACTTGCGGGTATTAGATCAACACTCGGTTCAGTCAGCGGAATTTCTTATGGTTGGCAACTCGGTACGTTCCGATGTGTTGCCGGTCCTGGAGATTGGGGCGCGTGCAGTACACGTTCCGTATCACCTCACCTGGGCACTTGAGGAGGACGACTCCGATGACGTAGCCGTCGCCGAGTTTCAAACATTGTCAGACATCGCCGAGTTGCCGAAACTGATCAGCAGCCTGGACTTGTGAACAGGACCCAAGAGTCGCACTGCTAGGAACTCACTCAGCTACTCAGAAGTGGCTTGGCTAGTTCTTTCAGACTTGCCACCGGCCGAGCGCCCACATGAGAGATGACTTCGGCAGCCGCCACAGACCCCAAGGCTCCACATGTGCCTAAATCAAGGCCTTGGCTCACCCCGTAGAGAAAGCCCGCTGCATACAGGTCGCCAGCACCGGTTGTATCAACGAGTTCATCTACAGCAACAGCGGGAACCTCTACCACCTGCTGACCGTGGATCACGACCGAGCCCTTCTCTGAACGAGTCACCGCGGCAGTCACTTGAAGTTGTTTGACTTGCTCGACTGCAACATCAAATGACTCTGTTTCAAACAGAGCGCAGATCTCGGCTTCATTGGCAAAAACCAAATCTGAGTGGTGCTGCAACAGGTCAAGGAATGCCTCACGATGACGCTCCACGCAAAAACTGTCTGACAAGGTTACTGCCACAAGGCGGCCAGCTTCGTGGGCGCAAGCAGCAGCAGCGCGGAAGGCTTCTTGGGCCTCTGGGGGATCGAACAGGTAGCCCTCAAGATACAAAATCTTCGAGGCCGCAATTGCTTCGATGTCGATGTCTTCTGGTGACAGGTGAACTGATGCACCCAAGAAGGTGTTCATCGTGCGTTGCGCATCAGGGGTAATCAGGATGAGGCAGCAACCCGTAGAAGGCCCTGAAGAGGCAAGGTCAATTTTGTAGGTCACTCCTGTGGCGCGAATGTCGTGAGCGAACACTGCCCCGAGTTGGTCGTCGCGCACCTTTCCGATGTACTGAGCGGTGCCGCCGAGCGCCGCTACGCCAACAATGGTGTTTGCGGCTGAGCCTCCAGAGATCTCAATTCCAGCGCCCATTTGTGCATACAGCGCCGTTGCTCGTTCCTCGTCAATCAACGTCATAGCGCCCTTCGGCATACCCGCTGCTTCGACGAACTCATCAGTCTCTTGGCTGAGAACATCTACGAGTGCGTTGCCGATTCCGCAAACATCGTTCAGGGTCTCAGACGAGCCGTTGAGCTCTAGGTGCAAAGTGGGTAGGTCAGAAGTCGTTGATTCAATCACGGCAGCAACTTACCGAGTTTGCCGTCAATGGGCCATTGAGCATGTGCAACAACTTGAGGACAGCGGGGGCTAACTCGCGTCTATCTGCGTGAGCAGCCGCTTCACCCGGTTCGGAGCAACGCCATACTGCTGCGCCACTTGCACCGCGGCATCACGACGAGTTGCTCCCGCAGTGAGCGCTGCCCGCAATTCGGCAACGAGGGTCTCATCAGTAGCTTCTGGCAAGGCAGGCGCCCCATCAACCACCAGGACATACTCGCCTCGGGGTGCAACTTGTTGGCAACGCTCCGCGGCCTGTTCAAGGCTGCCGCGCCAGGTCTCTTCGTGCAGTTTGGTGAGTTCTCTACAAAGCGCTACCTGACGATGCGTCCCAAGCACCTGCGCTAGGTCTCCCAAGGTGCGCTCGAGTCGATGTGGCGCTTCGTACAACACCATGGTCCGGGACTCCCCTATCAACTCACGCAACCTCGCCGCCCTGTCGGGTCCTTTTCGCGGCAAGAACCCTTCAAAACAGAATCGGCCTGAGTGAGTGAGCAACCCACTTCCCACCAGCGCCACGGCCGCTGCAAATGGTCCAGGGATGACCTCAATCTGAAAGCCAGCCTGTGCAACGAGTGACGCGACTCTTGCGCCGGGATCGCTGAGCCCTGGCATCCCAGCGTCGCTTGCAACTGCCACCACCTCTCCATTCGAGATGCGCTCAAGGATCTCTGGGCCAAGTTCAAACTCGGTGTGCTCGTCTAAGCGCAGAAGTCGCGGTGCTCGAACCCCAATGTGAGCAAGTAGCTTTCCCGTTCTGCGAGTGTCCTCACATGCCACCACGTCGGCCGCAGCGAACGCCTCGGCTACTCGAGCCGAAAGGTCGCCAAGATTGCCAATAGGCGTGCCGACGAGAACCAAACGTGGGCTTCCGACGCCCACTACCGGACCTCTAGTCGGTCGCCGGGCACAACTCCCCAAGAACGAAATGCTCCTGCGGGTGCCTCAACAGCGGAACGAGCGGATCGCAGGGGCAAGGTGACACGATTAGGTGCGAGTGTCACCACTCGTTTCACGGTTCCTTCTGAATCGCAAAAGGCAACATCGATGGAAAACTTCATACCAAAGGTATGCACGGAGCGGGCCTTCAAAATAAACACGCCCTCAACCTCGGTTCGACCCAAGAGGCCGCGCCGACGCTCAGCGCGGGTCTTTGCAACCTCGGCGCTGGCAAGCACCTGTCCCTCTCGGGTCAGCCAGGCCATGGCTCTAGGTTGCGCAGTCTGCGCTGCCAACAACGCTGTCTACACATTGAAACGGAAGTCCATCACATCACCGTCGGCTACTACATACTCTTTGCCCTCGATGCGGGCCTTGCCTACTTCACGGGCCTTGGCCCAAGAGCCAAGCTCTAGCAGTTCATCCCAATGGATCGTCTCTGCGCGAATGAATCCCCGCTCAAAATCAGTGTGAATAACGCCGGCGCACTGAGGTGCTTTCGATCCGGTTCGAAACGTCCACGCTCGGGTCTCTTTCTCGCCGGTTGTAAAGAACGTCCGCAACCCAAGCATCTGATAGGCGGCGTGCAAGAAAGCTGGCAGCGCGCCTTCCCCAAGACCGAGGGCGACGAGCATCTCGGAGCGAGACTCTTCATCGAGCATGGCCGCCTCTGCCTCGAGTTGGATGCACAGGCCAATAACGCGTTCATCCCCGCCGGGGCCAAAGGCCTCCCGCACGGGGGCGAGCAGCGGCTCGGGATCAGCGAGTTGAGCCTCATCAAGATTGACCAACGCCATTGCGGGCTTGGCAGTCAACAAAAAGAACGGTTTGAGCAACTGCCGTTGCGAATCGTCAAGCTGCGAACGGTAGATCGGAGTGCCGGCTTGCAGTAGTTCAAGGGCTGCGTCCATCGCAGCCACTTCGTCTGCGAGCGTCTTATCTGCCCGAGCCGCCTTGCGCCTCTTATCGGCCTGCTTCTCGAGGGTCTCTAGGTCGGAATACACCAGCTCAACCTCGAGCGTATTGAGTTGATCTACAGGATCGCTCGACCCATCCACGTCGGTATCAATAAACGCCCGGAGAATAAAAACAATCGCATCGACTTCTCTGATGTGAGCTAAGAAACGGTTACCAAGGCCCTCTCCCTGAGCAGCACCCTCTACGAGTCCAGCAATATCTACAAACTGCACGCTGGCCGGAACAATTGTCTTGGTCTGACTCATGACGGCCAAACGCTGCAGGCGGTCATCCGGGACCTTCGCTACCCCAACGTTGGGGTCAACGGTGGCGAAGGCATACGGGGCGGCAAGCGCTCCCCCACCGGCAAGAGCGTTGTATAGCGATGACTTCCCTGCATTGGGCAAGCCGACAAATCCAAATCGTTCCACGTCAAGTTCCTGAAAGTGAGGTGCTGTGCGGGCTCGCACAGCATGCCCACACGGTAGTTGCTCCAGCGCTGTTGCCCCATCTGAGCATTCGAATCCAGTAGCTCATCTTGCTCGTCTGGAGTCTGAGGGGGTACCTCAACTAAGATGGTCTTCATGTCACAACGCACGCAGAAGAAAAAAGCCAACGTGCGGCGTAAGAAGGCCAACCATGGCCGCAAGCCCAACGCCGGTCGCAACTCCTAAACCACTCATTGATACCCTTCTGCGCTTCTCTCGGCACCTGCCGACGGGAGCGCAGTTGACGTTGTAGAGAGAGTTGCTCTGCGGTTTTTCCGCCACAGCCGCGTTCGACTCGCTAGTCGAGCGGTGGTCGAGTCAAGTCCTCGGGGACTGCATAGATCAGCGGAATACTCACAATGGTTGCTAAGCCCTTGACCACGATGTTGGCCCAAATAATGGATACGGCAACGGACCACGGCAGTGTGCCTCCAAAGGCAATGAGCACAAACACAATTGAGTCAATCGGTATCGCTATTGCGTTCGAGGTCAGCACCCGACCCCACTGCACCCGGTGACCAAAGCGCATCACAAAGCGGTGATACACCTCGGTATCTGCAAACTCTGCAATCACTTGCGCAATCACCGATGCAAGGACAATGCGGGTCACTGGGTTGAGCACCGGCCCAAACCACTCTTGAGCGGGCCCGGGCACCTCTGAGTCAGCGGGCAGAATCGCAGCTAGGTAGAGCCCCAGGGCGAGAACGATGTTGAACGCCGCTGTACTCAAGATGATGACTCGGGCAGCCCACCGGCCTCCGACTTTGTGTACTAGGTCGCGGAGCGTAAATGTGAGCGGGTAGGTGAGGGTTCCGGCATCAATCGAGAAGCTTGCCCAGTCCGGTCCTAACCTCAGAATACGCACGGACATCACGTTTGCCATCAGGGAACATGCCACATACCCAGCAGCGGCAATCAGCAGCCAGGTGAGTGCACGGCGATTGAGGTCTACCTCATTTGTCACGGTGTCGGTCAGCGTCACGGCCGCCACGGTACCGTTTGCGAATGCCCGCTGACACTTCTGAGCAGTTCGACAGAACTCCGCATACTCGGCCCTTGCAGTTGGAGTTGCTTGAACTCGGCGATACTGCTGCCGCTTGGGAGGCAGCCGGCTTTCGCGTTTCGAATGGGAACACCGTTCAACTAGGCGGCACCACCATTGCATGCACTGGCACGGGTGAGGCCTTCCTTGGCTGGAGAATTGAAGGACTCGGCGGCGAAGACCCCCATGGGCCAAAACGCGAGATCGACGGTATCAACCTGCTTGCGCCCTCCGACAGCACATCACCTGTGTTCGCTCAAGAAGCGCAACCTCACCCCAACGGGATCACTCGCATTGACCACATCGTTGTCAGCACCGGAAATTGTGACCGCAGCATCGCCGCTTTCGAGGCAGCCGATTTTGTTGTGCGTGGGGAAAGGTGCACCTCAAGTTATGGGTCTCCTATGCGCCAAGTATTTTTCTTCGCAGGAGATGTCATCGTTGAACTCATGGGTCCCGACAGGGGGCAGGAAGTCAGCGATGCCCCTGCAAGCATCTTTGGCTTGGCACTCGTAGCAGAGGATCTGAGCTTCACAGCCGAAGCACTTGGAGACTTACTCGGCACTCCAAAAGATGCCGTACAGGCTGGTCGGCAGATCGCCGGCTTGCGCACTAAGTCAGTTGGAATCGGCCTAGCAGTGGCAGTGATGAGCCCTCACCAACGAGGTTGAATGAGTTCTTGCTACAAAAAATGTTTTTGCCAGAGATCTTCTCGCCGAGGTGTTGATCAACTTACCCATCAGTAACATGGTCGGATGTACGAGTACCGCGCCCCCATCAAAGATGCCCTCTTCGCCCTGCGCCACATCGGCCAGATAGACAAGCTCTCTCAGAGCAGTCTGTACGCGCAGGCTGATGTAGAAACCGTCGCATCTGTGCTCGAGGAGCAAGGTCGCTTTATGCAAGAGGTGTTCGGCCCGCTGAATGCATCCGGCGACCGTGAGGGTCTGGTCTGGTCCCCAGAGGGCGTTAAGACGCCAGCCGGGTTCAAAGAGGCATACGCAAAGTTTGTAGAAGCTGGCTGGCAAGGCCTGAACGCAGAGGTGGACTTTGGTGGGGCTGGATTCCCAGAAGCTGTTCAAGCCTGCGCACTTGAGTTTGAAACTGCATCCAATGGTGCGCTCACGATGTGCCCTGGACTTACCACCGGCGCGATCGAGTGCCTTCAGGAATGGGGCACCGAAGAGCAAAAAGAGCTCTACCTTCGCAAGTTGGTGACCGGGCAATGGACGGGAACCATGAACCTGACAGAGCCTCAGGCAGGTTCCGACGTTGGGTTATGCACCACCAAAGCTGTGCCACAAGAAGATGGCAGCTACAAGATCTCTGGAATCAAGATTTATATCTCCTTCGGCGAGCACGACATGTCAGAGAACATCATTCATCTGGTGCTTGCGCGACTCCCCGATGCGCCAGCTGGAACTCGTGGCATCTCTTTGTTTATCGTGCCCAAGTTCCTTCTGACCGAGCAAGGCGATCCGGGTGAACGTAACGATGTTCACTGCGTGTCGATTGAACACAAGATGGGAATCCACGCATCCCCAACCTGCGTGATGAGTTTCGGAGACGATGGCGGCGCTACGGGCTACCTCGTCGGGGAAGAGAACCAAGGCCTTCGGGCGATGTTCACCATGATGAACTCTGCACGCATCGCAGTGGGCATTCAGGGTGTGGCGCTTGGCGATGCTGCCTTTCAAAAGGCGCTCGCGTACTCACAAGAGCGCAAACAAGGCAGGAAAATCGGTGGTGAGTCCAAAGAGGCTGCACTGATTATCGAACACCCCGATGTGCGACGCATGTTGTTGTTTATGAAGAGCCATATCGAGGCCATGCGTGCGCTGATTGTCTATAACGCCGCTGCGATTGACTTCTCACGCGCACTCGAAGGCGAAGAGGCCGAACTGCAAGAAGATCTTGCAGAGTTGCTGACCCCGGTAACGAAGGCTTGGTGTACCGATATCGGAATGGAGGTCACCTCCACTGCGATCCAAGTATTCGGCGGCATGGGCTATATCGAGGAGTCTGGCGTGGCTCAGCACTATCGGGATATGCGGATCGCACCGATCTACGAAGGTACCAACGGAATTCAGGCTATGGACCTTGTTGGTCGCAAACTGGGCCTACGTATGGGCGCCGTAGTAAACGGCCATCTTCAAAACATGCGCGATACGGATGCGCAGCTTGAAGCCGCTGGTAAAGAGTTCGACTCGATGCGTACAGCGCTCGCTGAGTCGGTGCAGGCATTGGCTGGTGTCACCGACTGGATCATGACCAACGGATTGGCAGATCCCATTCAGGCGCTTGCCGGAGCTACGCCGTATTTGCGCATCTTTGGAACCGTGACTGGTGGCTGGCTGCTCACGAAGCAAGCACTCGCAGCGCAGGCGGAACTCGATTCGGGTTCGGCAGACACTGAGTACCTTGCAGCCAAAATCACCACTGCGCGTTTTTATGCCGAGCAGGTTCTGCCACAGGCTGCTGGCCTAGTTCCCGCAGTGCAAGCTGGCTCTTCGGCACTGTATGAGGTGGACGGCTCCTCGCTCGCCTCAATCTAGGCTCGCTTGGCTTGATTCGTGCTAGTTCGCATGCAGTCAGGGCTGCGGCGGCGGGCCCACATCTACAGCAACCAAACCGCCCTCTATTTTCGTACTCAAAGAGCAAAGACGTTGGCGATCTTGGTTACTGACGACTAACTGCTCTACTTGCTGAGAACCGACTGGAAGTTCGGCGTATTCGCCGCACAGCAGTGCAGCCCATCCGGTTTCCTTGAGGTTGAGGCGCGCGTTTTTCGATACTCGGACTTGCTCCTGCAGTTGTTTCTCCGTGAGGTAACGATCCAGGAACAGGCCAAGGCGCTCTTCGACAAGTGCTCTCTCACGGATGAACCAACGAAGCTCTTGGTCCGAGAGCGGATCTGTAATTGCTATTCGCTCGAATCCCGGGGCAGGGGCATCTAGCGCTGCGCTTCCGCCAGCAAGGACCACAGTCACCGTCTCGGTTCCAGTCGGTGCGCGATACGTTCCCGCTTGGCCAAGCACGACCGGGTCTGAAACGGCAAATGACAGTCCGCGCTCATCGAGATAGTCCATGAGCGCAACCGTTGTCTCTGCTGCAAGCGGGTGATAGTTCACCTTGATCAAGGGCTGGTTCAGCGTTTCTATCACTTGACCCGCGTCGGAAATAGTTTCGTTGACTGCGACTCGGAACTCGCGTCGAGCACCAGACCCCTCATCTCGGGGCACAAGGTTGGCCAGCGTTAACACGACCACGGCGGCGAAGAACCCCCACCGAAAAGCTTGAGAAGGCACAGACGCCGCTGAAGTGATTGTTGCCGGCTTACTTCTCCTCATGAGCCTCTGCTCTTGCAGAATGCTGCACAGTGCATCTAACGAAACCACGCAGACAAAGAGCGAGAGTGGCCAAGCCCAGCGAACCAGCGCCATCGGAACACCAAACAGGCGAACAGGGAGTCGGGCAGCGAACCACACCCCAGCGAGTAGCAATAAAAGGGCAAAGCTCAATGCTGCACGAGGTTGCAACCTTCGCCGCAGGACAAGTACGTCGAGCACAATCACCGCAAGTAAGGCCACAAGGACAACCCAGATTGATGCGAGGCGATCTGGCTCGATTACTTGTGGGAACCAACTCTTTGGAAGAAAGTTGGTGGGATCAAAGACCTGAGACAGGGTTCTCAGGCCAGTCTGGAGGCCTAATTGTTGGCCTGGCGGGTTGCGAGAGGAAAGAACCTCACTCAGATTGCCCGGTCCGTCAGCAAAGAACTGCTGAATCAACATCGGCAGGCTCAACACAAGGCCAACGGCCAGTGCTGTCAGGACCGGCAACCAACCTCGCCACCTGCTCACTGAATGATCGGGCACGGAATGAGCGGGCACTGAATGAGTGCCAGCCCACGCAGCACCCAGCAGCAGCACCAAAATCACCAGAGCAGAAGGTGGAACAAACGAAAGGTGAGTTTGCAGCGCAACAG
>CAEZYU010000009.1_pt1 | contig 32916 bp, 27 predicted proteins | sample 7265681 | NCBI WGS metagenome assembly CAEZYU01 (sample SAMEA6813940, study PRJEB35770) | freshwater metagenome | biome: Freshwater; feature: Freshwater reservoir; material: water | place: Czech Republic | collected 2017-04-14 | depth 30m m | reverse complement strand
GACCGACCAACAAGCAGGCCATCCGGGTGTTGATGTTGTCCTCAGTGCTTCTTGCAGCACAGCTCAGTAGCTGTGGCAGCACCCCTGCCTCGAACAAGGCAAGCTCGCTCCAGGCAGTTCCTATTTCACCCTCTCGGCAAGATCGATCTGAGATTTCGCAGCGAAATCTGCCTACAACCAGCGTTGCAGCACCGCGAACGAGCCCCGACACAAGCTCAGTTCCAGATAGCCCCTCGAAAAGAGAGAATCCCTCTGACTCTGTTGACGCAGAGTCACCCGAGTTCCAGATCGTGGCTCGGCTCTTAGCTGAGTACAGCCAAGTCGTCACCGACCTAGCCGCCCACCCGGATGCAACCTCTGACCCGCTTTCGGCTCCACGCCTTCAATGGGCCGCCCTAGTAGCCCCTGAGAGCAGCCTCTCTTCGGATGTGCTGAATCAGCTTGTAGTGATTCCAGCCGCAGACAATACCCGAGTACTACCGGCAGCAACTGGCCTGAGTTATAGCTACCGGCCGGTCAAGGTTGGTACACAGGCCGAGCGAGTCATCAGTTTTTCTTGGTGCGGATATTCGCCAGGAGTTCGAGTTGCACAGGGCTCTGAGATAGTTCTAGATGACGCCGTTGCTCAGCTTCAAGGAACGGGGTCAGTGCGCGAGCTTGGCTCGTCCTGGGTCATCGAGTCGCTTGATCATCTTGATCTCACCGTTCTTCCCGCCGGGACTGTAGATCCGTGCCCCGCTTCAACGAGTTCGGCGCCCCCAAAGTGAGGAACAGAACCAACAAATCAACTCGGTCGACCGTCATAGTCTTGATGAGCTGGGCAATGCTTCTGAGCTTCAGTGTGGGCTCAGCTCGCCCTGCTGGCGCAGAAAGTCAAGGGTCCGCAAGTTCTCGGCTGGTTGGGCGAGGCGACATCGTTACCTCCATACTTTTTCAGATTGGCTCCTCCAGCAGACCCCGCCGCAACTCTGGCAGTGCTCCGGCACCGCGTTGCAGGTGGATCACCTTTACGGACGCTCAAATTGAGTTCCTGATTGCGATCATGGCCCCAAACCGAAGCGACCCGCGCGTACAACCTTTGTTGGACTCCCTGCAGGGCTTTCTGGGCACCAGCGAACTCGGCAACCTGAATCTGCAAGGCCAAGTGTGCGATGGTCAAACCGTGGCATTCCGGGCCACCCCACGAAGCTCGAGTCTCGACCTTCAAACCCAGATCAATCGCCAGATGATCACACGCCTACCGCCACCAGCACCAGTGCAAAGTCCACCCGTTGGGGTAGTCGTGCCGGTCCGCGAGCCCGTCTTCGTGTCGATCCCCGATGAGGGCTGGCAACCCGTTGAGGCCACGCTCAGCCTGAACGGCATCACCGTTGACGTGAGAGCTGCGCCAATATCGCTTCGCATCTTCAGCGGTGAGCCAACGGCGCAGATGCAGACATGTAACGGTCAGGGAGTTCGCTATGAGCCATTTTCACCGCTACTGCCCGCCCAGCAGGCCGCTACAAACAGTTCGTGTGTCTTGCGTTACGAGCGGGCCACTCAGCGCTCCATTGCGCTACAAGAGGCTGCGCCCGATCCCACCGTGCCAAGTTCTTGGCTGGGAACAGTCACCGTAGTGTGGCTTGCATACTGGAGAGTCGGGGGCGGGCCGTGGCGAGGACTAGGAGCGATACCGCGCACACGCTTGATTGAACGAGCAACAAGAGAAGTCCGAACCGCAATCGAGTCAGGCGGTTAGGGCCCAGCCATCTGGTGATGAGCAGGCTCGCTGAGACAACTAGTTGATCCGGGGTAGTTGCTCACTCGAAGGACCGACCCCATTCGCGAAGCATCTCTAGATAGTTGTCTGGACTATCGGGTGCTGCTTGACCTGGGGCATAAGCAACATGATGCAGCTGACCTGTAAAGGCAAACCCGCCGCGACGCTCAAACAATGGCCAACTCACAGGAGAACGCGTATCAACCCCAATGTCGATTCCTTGGAATGGTGCCATCGCCATCAACAAGCGATACCCCTCGCCTGCGGCCACCTCGTTGCCATCTACGACTAGCGCAAGATTCCACAAGTTGTTACCCGGGCAGGTGATTCGCAACTCAAGTTGGTGCGAACCTGGCGCAATCACTGGGCCGCGCAACTCTCGCTCAAGGCCATAGCCGTTGTGTACCGCCACTAGTTCGGAAGTGTCGTCGATATACATGCAGTAGCCGCCGCCTTGGTCCCCATGCGAGACCAACATGCCCGCATCGCCAGAGCGAAGCGTGACCGAGGCCGAGATCACAACGTCTCTCCACAGAATCAGGCGCTGTGACCTCCACCGGTCAAGCGATGGTGTGTTGGGGTAGATCACCACCGGGTGGTCATATCGTTCGGTCCACGGTGGCCGCAGCAAGTACCGGTAGCCCGTGCCCTCATCAAGTGGAAAGATTTGATTTGCCCATGCAGCTTCATCCCAAGCAGCGGTGAGTTCAGCTAATAAGGCTGGATGTTCCTGAGCAAGATCCTGAAGCTGCGAGGGGTCCGCTGCCATGTCAAAGAGCTCCCACAGCTCTTCTGAATACGCAGTCCGCGGAGCGTGACGAGTCACCGCCTCCCATCCATCTCTGCGGAAGGCACGGTGGCCTTCGTTTTCGATAATCAGATCGGCTTGCCTGCCAAGAGCTGCAGAGTCAAACAGTGTTGCGCTCAGGTCTTCTCCATCAAGGGTCAGCACGGGCTCTCCCCGCCAACTCACGGGGCGCTCGATACCTGTCAGTTCCAACACGGTTGGGAGCACATCAGACACATGCATGAACTGCTCACGAAGCTCGCCTGCCGGAACTCCACCGGCAGGCCAAGAGACCACAAAGGGTACAGAATGCCCGCCGCGGTGAGCATTGATCTTGTACAGGCGAAATGGCGTGTTCGACACCATGGCCCAACCCCGCGGATAATGCGGCATGGTGGTCGGTCCACCCATCTGATCGATTCTTGCCAGATCTTCCTCGAAGGGTTCTTCAATTCCGCTGCGACCAAAGTGCAAGGAGCGCAGATACGCGCTCGTGCCCTCTCGCTCGCCTTCTCGGGACCCGCCGTTATCGGAAGTAAACACAAAAAGCGTGTTCTCCCACTCGCCCATCTCTTCGAGTGCAGCTCTCAGCCGGCCAACATTTTGATCAATGTTGTCCACCATGGCGGCATAAACAGACATGTACTTCGCAAACAGTGCCTGCCTGTCAGGTGTGAGCGACTCCCACGCGTCAACCTCGTCGCCCGACTCGGCATTTCTTGGGGCCAAAGCAGTTCCAGGGGGAATCACTCCCAATTCGATCTGACGCTCGTGACGCTGTTGTCGGATGACGTCCCAACCCTCGGTGTAGCGGCCGTCATGTTTGGCAATGTCCTCTGCCTTGGCATGCAGCGGAGCGTGAACTGCACCCTGAGCGTGATACAAGAAGAAGGGTTTGTCGGGCGCCGACGCTTTTGATTCACGAATCATCGAGATTGCCCGATCCGTGAGGTCATCGGTAAGGAAATATCCCTCGGGATACTCATCGACGCGAACCGCGTGGTTGTCTTCAATCAGGCGATGCGGATGATGAAGATTCGTGAACCCATCCAAAAATCCGTAGTAGCGGTCAAACCCGCGCTGCAATGGCCATGAAGAACGGTCCCCAGCATCGTTTTGTTCGCTGTCTTTCGTAAGATGCCACTTTCCAACCATCAGGGTCTGATACCCAGCGGAGCGAAGAAGTTCTGCCAAAGTCGGCGCCAAGGGTGTGAGCTCCATGGCATAGCCGGGGAAGCCGGGATCCGAATGAGCAACGTGGCCCATTCCGGCCCGGTGTGGCTCCAACCCAGTCAGCAGCGAGGCACGAGTTGGCGAACACATCGGTGTGGAGTGGTAGTCGGTATAGCGGACCCCCTCAGCCGATAACTGATCAATGTTAGGAGTAGGGATCTCGGACCCGTAACAGCCAAGATCTGCAAAGCCCAAGTCGTCGCACATCATCACCACAATGTTGGGTGCATCCTTGGCCCGAGATGGCTGCGGGGGCCACCAAGAGTCTGAGGTAGCAAAGACGGTGCCCACTGACCCGCCGAAGCCAGCGTAAGGGGCCAACCTCTCTTCTCTACTGGGGGTCGAGCTACTGGAAGTCGAGCTAGCGGGAGTCGAGCTAGCGGGAGTCGGATCAGAGTGGGTCGCTTGAGAAGGAGTCACAACCTGCATCGTAGAGAACGATCGGGCCCTAGGTGTCGGCCCTGCCTGGGCCTGACTCGGCTAGAAACTGAGCCTCAAACTCCAGTGGCTCCAAGCCGGGGGCAAACAAGTGCCCTTGGCCCGCTGCGCAACCCAAGCCCTTGAGCAATTCAAGCTGCGCGAATGTTTCCACTCCCTCGGCCACGCAAGTCAATCCCAGTGTTGAGCACAGATCAATCACAGCAGAAACGATTGCCCGATCCTCGAGATTGTGCTCTATCCCACTGACAAATGACTGATCGAGTTTGACCGTGTCTGCAGGGAAGCGCCGAAGGTAGGTGAGTGATGAGTGGCCAGTGCCAAAGTCGTCGAGCGAAATCTCGATCCCCAACTCCTTGAGCGGCGCAAGACGCTCACCCCATGCAGCTGCATCATCAAGTAGAACCGTTTCTGTGATCTCAACCGACAGGGTGTTGGGTGTGAGTCCGGATTGGCTCAGCGCCTCGACCGCTAGCAAGTTAAACCCGGGGTCTTGCAGTTGGCGGCCAGAGACGTTGACTGCAAGACGCAAACCGGCCCAGCCTGGGAGTTGCTGCCAAGCGGCGAGCTGCTGACAGGCTGTCCTGAGCACCCATTCACCGATCGGGACAATAAGCCCAGACTCTTCGGCGATTGGAACAAAAACATCTGGAGAAATGCTGCTCTCACCATGCTTCCAGCGAAGGAGCGCCTCTACGCCAGTCAACTCGCCGGTCACGAGTGAGACCACTGGCTGGTAGTGGAGCGAGAACTCTTCACCCTGCAGGGTGTTGCGCATCCACGACTCGACGCGCCGGCGTTGAGTTGCCTTCGCTCCCATCTTGTCGTCAAAGATGACCCAACGTCCGCGGCCGCCGGCTTTGGCCTCGTACATCGCAGCATCGGCATCTCGGATAACTGCTAGCGGATCGGCCTCTGAGGGATCAATCTGCGCAATACCAATAGACACGCCGACCGCCACCGAGCTCCCCTCGACTTCAAGTGGTAGCAGGCATGCAGCGTTGATTCGATGGGCGATCACCACTGCGTCACTCGCTGTATCGAGCCGTTCGCACAGAACAATGAACTCATCCCCGCCAAAGCGGGCAACAGTATCCCCGGGGCGAACAACCTCGCAGATGCGTCGTGCAACCTGCTGCAGAACAACATCCCCCTTGGCGTGCCCGAGCGTGTCGTTGAACTTCTTGAAGTGGTCGATGTCAATGAAGAGCAGCGCAGATCGTGAGGGCAGCGGAGCGGCTTTCAGACCAGCCATAGCCCGCTCGATTTTCTCGAATAAGAGAACACGATTTGGTAAGCCAGTCAGCTGATCGTGAGTTGCTTGGATCTGCAGTGAGGCCTGCAGATCTTTTCGTTCGCTGATGTCTCGAGCCACACCGGAATAGAAATCAACCTCTGTAGAACCGGGACGGTAGTGAGCAACCATCTGAACTGATACTGGCACCATGACTCCGTCGTGCCGGCGGATTTCTAACTCGCCGACCCACGAACCCTCCTGCGTGAGCGCCTGCAGCACCTGCTCATTCAGCGGTCCGAGCCAGTTCGAGAATCCAACGAGTTGCTCAGTATTCATGAGGTCGAGTTCGGGCCGAGCTAGACCAAAGAACTTTCGTGCTGCTGCGTTGAGATACACCGCTGCGCCTTGTGCGTCGGACAACACGGTGAGGTCTGGTGTGACGTCAAAAATATCGAGCAGTCTGCGGCTTTCTGCCTCTGCCGCCTCGACTTGCGCAGTACGCTCCTGAAGATCTTCAAGAGCAAGACGTTGGTCGGTGACATCGCGAAAGTTCGTGACAATTCCACGAACCAGCGGGTCGTCGAGGCAATTCGTGAGCACGTTCTCAACGAGCCGCAACCTACCGTCAGCATGACGCAACTCAACCTCGACACGAACCGCTTCGTTGGGGTGAAGAATCACCTGAGCGCAGGCCTCGTGAAGCCGGGTGAGATGTGGTTCGCGAACCGATGCGCCCAGCTTCAGGCCGATCGCAAGACTGGGTTCGAACCCGAGAATTCGAAACATGGCGGAACTTGCGTAGGTCACTACAAGGTCTTTGTTCGACACCATGATGCAGTCGTTGCTGTTGCGCACCAGGGCTTCAAAACGATTGGCCTGATCGGCTAGGTCGCTCTCTCGGTCAACACGGTCCGAGGTATCTCGTATGGAGAGCACGATTGCATTCACGCCATCTAATTGGCGCAGATCTACCCCTGTGACTTCAGACCAGATCCAGTCACCCGAAGACTTTCGTAAGCGCACGTCGGTGCGACAGCTTTCTGGGGAAGCACCCTGAAGCAGTCGCTCGAGATTGGTCATCGCAACCTTGATCTCACGCGGGTGCAACAACGTAGAGGGATCCATCGATGCAGCCTGTTCGGCAGTCCACCCACCGAACTTCTCGACAGAGGCGCTCACCCAGCGAACGCTGAGGTCCTCATTGAGCAGGACGATCACATCTCCGGTGGCTCCAAGAAGGTCAAGAAACACCTGCGGCGACGCGCCCGCCGAAGCATCTCTTGGCTCAGCGGTGAGGGGGAGTTCGGACGACCATTCGACTGACAAGAAACCTAAGAGTAACTGTTGATCCCGACAGATTCACGAAAAGTCACCTTGTATAGCGAAATGCCTTTGCAATCATGGGGAACTGCAGCGGGAGTCGCAACCAAGCCGCTACTGCGGCGGGCTTTGAACCTGCCCGGGTAGCGTCGATCGCCATTTGCACATTGGCAGGGTACACAGCCACCAGAGTTGCCGTCGCAAGCCAACCGCCTGCTTTGCGGGTCTTGGGAATGGCGAGCAGCGCCCCTGATCCGAGCTCGGCTACACCCGAGAGAGCAACTGCAGCCTTGGGGTCTGGAAACCACGAGGGAACTGCCTTCTCGAACTGCTTGGGTAGAACAAAATGCAGAATACCCATGAAGAAAAGGCCACCTGCGAATCTCAACCGGGAGCGATCCTCGGCTGGGTCCGCATAGGGATCAGAGAATCGAGAGAGGAACTTCTTTGCAGCGACTTGCATTCTGAACTCCATAACAGTCGGGTACTGCAGCGGTGTGGGTCACACAACTTACCCACAGTTTGGCCTAGCAGCAGCTAGGAAGCAGCATGCAGAGACCCGGCAGCTACTACTGTCACAGCGATGCAGCGGCGCGGACTCAGCTCACCCTTCTCGGTTCAACTGTGCGTGGCTCTGGTAGTTCTTGCAGCGCTAGCGGCTAGCTGCACCGGAACCTCATCTGGAGATGTTGCTCAGAAGCAGGTGAAGAAAACAACTGCCTCAACCACAAGCACCTTGCCTCCTGACTGTGCCGAAGTATTGCCACCAAGCGCTCAGGCCGGGCAGATGATTATGGCAATGGTGACTTCTCCACAGATCGCAACCGAAGTGCTCACCGCCGGAACGGCGGGTGGCTTTGGCTTGAAGGGAAAGCAGTCCAAAGACGTTGCTAAAGAGGTAGCCGCTGCTACCGCTCAAGCTCCCGTAGCTGCTTTTGTGGCTAGCGATGAAGAAGGCGGAACCGTGCAGCGCCTGAGTAGTGCGTTGGGGGTCTTGCCTTCTGCAGAATCTCTAGCGAAGGGAACCCCGCAAGAGGCAGCCACTCTCCTAGAGGATTACGCAACGCGCATGCGCGAGCTGGGGTTCAACATGATCTTCGGCCCAGTTGCCGACGTTGGCGGCGGCTCGGGGTTAGGCACGCGAACATTCGGCAAAGATCCAGCGACAGTCACAACGTTTACTGATGCCATCATCAAGGCCGAGCTTGCCGGGGGCCTGATACCCGTCGTCAAGCATTGGCCCGGGATCGGAGGTGGCACTGCAGACCCTCATGTCATGCTCGGCAAGGTGGCACCACTCGAGGCACTCAAGGCCAAGGACTTGTTGCCGTTTGAGTCTGCAATTGCGAGCGGAGTCCCGGCAATCATGGTGGCACATGTCCAGATCCCCGGCCTCACTGCCCCCGGCGAGCCAGCCTCGCTCTCTCGTGCTGCAATCACGACGGAGCTTCGTGAGCAGCAAGGGTTTGAGGGCCTCATCATCACAGATGAACTCGGCATGAAAGCAGTAGCGAGTTTTGCGGCACAGCCGAAGGCAGCAGAACTTGCACTAGCTGCGGGAGCAGACATTGCGTTGCTGTCTACCGCTGATTCCGTGCCTCAGGTGCACGCACAAATCACGGATGCAATTACCTCTGGACGACTCGAAAAACAACAAGTCGTGGCCTCGGTGCGCCGGATTTTGGCCACCAAGGGGATCACCGGCAGTTGCCCCGACCTTGCAGCAAACCTGTCGAGCATCGGGGTGGCCTCGACCACATCGACCACGACGGGCACGACAAACAGCAGCTCTGCCAACGCCACGAAGACAACCTCTACCGCCGTGACCTCTGCCGGCAACTAGGCCTGATCAGCTACCCCTGTGCGTACTCGAGCAACTTGGCGGCCCCGTCAACATCAAACGGGTCAGAGCTCATCAGGATCAGGTGCTGCGCACCCGCCTCGACGTAGGCCTCCCAGTTGTCTACTTCTGCGCCATTGATGCAGACCGTTCGCTCAATGCTTTCTGGGGCTCGCTCAACTTTGTCGCACCAGGCATTGAGCACTCCGTTGAGTTCGGCAAAATTCTCTGGTGGGCCAAACGTATTCCACATGTCTGCGTACTGAGCAACAAGACGCAATGTGACCTTGCGCCCACTCCCACCGATCATGATTGGCAGCGAGCCAATTGGTGGCGGGGTCAGGCGCCCAATGCGGTCGACGATGATTGGTAAGTCGCGCCCTAGGTTGGCAAGTCGCGATCCGGCGGTGCCGAACTCAAAGCCGAATTCTTCGTAGTCACGCTCGAACCACCCAGACCCAATTCCGAGTACAAAACGCCCCTCAGAGATGTGATCGATCGTCCGGGCAATGTCTGCATGCAGGTTGGGGTTTCGATAGGAGTTGCAACTCACCAAGGCCCCGAGTTGCACTCGAGAGGTTTGAGCAGCCATGGCGGCAAGCACCGAGTAGCCCTCGAAGTGCGCCGCATCCGGGTCGCCGTACAGCGGGTAGAAATGATCCCACGTCCACACAGAATCAACTCCGAGGTCCTCTACTGCACGAGCCGTGCTGAGCAGGGAACTCATGGTGGTTGCCTGGGGCTGAAGCTGAATTCCAACTTTGAAAATTGCCATTTTGTCTCACCAGTCAGTTCGGGCGCCTCTTTACGCCCAGTTAGACTTTCACACTGCCGCTCTATGCGGGGCGCGGTGGCCTGACAAAGGATTCCGTATAGATCTGGCCGATTGCGGCGTTCACTTTGCGAAGATCTCTAGCCCGACAAGAGATCCCGAACTTGGAACCGCCAGCCGAACGCTCGCCTACCCATCGCTCAACCGAGAGCCCTTGGTTGCGAAGTTTCTCAACTAGGTCCGAAAGTCTCTCCGGCGTCAGATCAAGCACCATAGAGATATGACGCCGCCGCCATCGGGCAGCATCCCAGCGCCAGACGGCAATCCACAGAGCCACTGTTCCGCCGGGAGCAGCGAGCGCAAGCGGAACTCGAAACCGGCCATTTTGCCACCTGCCTAGTGCGCAACTCAGGCCGAGGCCAGCGCTGGTGCCGGCCCCTAGAACAGCGGCACCGAGCACCGGAGTGGGTTCAAAGGTGCGAACCCCGCCCCAACGCAGCTTGAGCAAAAACGAGCCAAGCCGCGGATGATGACGGTCGATGTGGCCAACAATTCGGTCAGAAACCGAACTCGGGGGCGAAACTTTTGCGTTTGCAACTACGGGCGAGTCAAGTGCAGTTTCCACTTTTGTAGTCTCGCTGTTTTGGAGCGGATTTCCATGCCACTTCGAGCAAAAAGGGCAAACATTCACCAGAAATTATTTTTCCCTACCTCAAGCCGATGCAACGCGCGAGACTGAAGAGACGTAAAAGTTCTCCTCAACCACAGGAGGTCCCTCATGAGAGTTTCCGGAGTCCTTGCAGCTAAGGGCGCAACGGTTGCAACCATCTCGCCGCTAGCCACAGCGGCCGAGGCCGCAGACACTCTGCGCTTGCATGGGGTCGGGGCGCTTGTGGTCTCGCCTGACGGCTCGGCGATCCTCGGTGTGATCTCAGAACGGGACCTTGTCAGGGCACTCGCCGAACGCGGTGGTCATATCCTGCACGAGAGCGTGACCGAGTTGATGACCTCAGATGTTGTGACCTGCGCTCCAGAAGATTCCCTCGAAGAGATCATGCGGACGATGACCTCAAGCCGCATCCGACACTTGCCGGTCACAGTGAACGGACGATTGTCGGGAATTGTGAGCATCGGAGATGTTGTGAAATGGCGACTCTCACAACTTGAAGATGAGGCAAGTCAGATGCACTCCTACATCTCTACCGGCAGGTAAATCGAGGCTCTGTCACTCGCCCACAGAGGCGCACGCATTTAGTGAGCAGATCCGGGGAACTGATTGAGCGCCGAAACAACAGCGCGAAGTGATGCAGTCAGGATGCTCTCGTGCAATCCAACTCCCCAGTGGACAATGCCGTCTGCCGACTTGGCCTCTACAAAGGCAACTGCCGTTGCGTCTGACCCGGCAGAGATTCCACCAACTGCCACGGCATGCTCTGCGTAGTCCACCACATCGAGATCCTTTACAGCAGCTCCGATGACCTCATCAGCGCTCAGCGCTTGCATGAAAGCAGAGATCGGCCCGCCGCCGGACCCAGAGACTGTGCGCGCCTGGCCATTCACGAGCAGTTGCGCAACGATTTTTGCGCCCTCATCCGTGGTGGTGACCTCTGCTGAGCGCAGCTCAACTCCGCCTTCTTGAGGTGCAAGATAGGCAGCTTCAAACTCAGACCACATCACACCTGGGCTGATCTCGGTTCCTGAGTCCTCGGCCACATGTTGAATTCGGCGTGAGAACTCAATCTGCAATCTGCGCGGCAGGTCAAGGCCGTACTCAGCCTTCATCACATAGGCCACTCCGCCTTTACCTGACTGGCTGTTTACTCGAATGACTGCTTCATAGTTTCGCCCCACATGCGTGGGGTCGATCGGCAGGTAGGGAACCTCCCAGTTCTGATACTGCTTCGCAGAGTGCGCGGAAGTAGCGGCCACTGAGGGATCTAGAGCGTCTAAGCCCTTCTTGATGGCATCTTGATGCGAGCCCGAGAAAGCGGTGTAGACAAGATCGCCAACATAGGGGTGCCGTTCATGCACTGGCAGCCGGTTGCAGTACTCGGCGGTTCTGCGGAGCGCATCAATGTCTGACAGGTCCAACATGGGGTCAACCCCCTGCGTGAACAGGTTCATGGCAAGCGTGATGATGTCGACGTTGCCCGTTCGCTCGCCGTTACCAAACAGTGTTCCCTCGATGCGATCCGCTCCTGCCATCAGCGCCAACTCGGCAGCGGCAACGGCAGTGCCTCGGTCATTGTGCGGGTGCAGAGACAGCACTACCTGATCGCGGTTCGGCAGGTTCCGATGCAGGTACTCAATCACATCCGCGTAGACGTTCGGTGTGTACATCTCGACCGTGGCCGGCAGATTCAGAATCAGCTTCTCGTCAGGTGCCAACTCGAGCGCATCCATGACCGCTCCACAGATCTGGATTGCAAAATCTGGTTCGGTTCCGGTGAATGACTCGGGCGAGTACTCGTAGCGAACAGCGGTATCTGGAATCGTCTGTTCTAGTGTGCGGCAGATCCGTGCGGCGTTGACTGCGATATCGATGATGCCTTCACGGTCAAGGCCAAAGACAACGCGTCGCTGAAGAACCGAGGTGGAGTTATAAAAGTGCACGATGGCGCTTTTTGCGCCTGCGATTGACTCATAAGTGCGCTCAATGAGTTCTTCACGGCACTGCACCAACACCTGAATAGTGACGTCATCAGGGATGAGATCCTCCTCAATGAGCTGCCGCACAAAGTCAAAGTCGGTTTGCGAGGCCGAGGGAAACCCAACTTCGATCTCTTTGAATCCCATTCCCACAAGAGTCTCAAACATACGCAACTTGCGGACGGGATCCATTGGGTCGATCAGGGCCTGATTGCCATCGCGCAAATCAACGGAACACCACACTGGTGATACGTCGATATGTTGATCAGGCCAAGAGCGCGGTGCAGAAGCGCCGGCCAAGTCAACGAGGGGAAGGAACGGCCGGTACTTCTCGAAAGGCATCTTCTTCGTCGGCACGAGTTCGAGTGTCATGGCTTGGTCCTATTCAGTCTGTGTTTTCGACTTTGTACTTACTGCTGAGAACTTGGCTACTGCGTATCTGCTGCTAGATGTTCGGAATGTCTCTCCTGAAAACCGAAGAACCTCCTGCGTAGGCGCAGGAGGTTCGGCGAGCCAGAAGAATCGGGCTCGCCTAGGTGAGGAGAAGGAGTGTTGAGGAAACCACTGTGGTGCGAATCAACATTCTCTTATTGTACTGCTCAGATGAGGACCGGGCAATGCACTAGGTCCGCAGTGCCAGAAACAGCCAGTTCGCCGCCATTGCAGGCCCAACTAGCTGCGGCTGCTCACAGTGGAGCTCCACATCAATCGAGATCACTGCAGATGAGTCTGTACGTTCACGCACGTTTACCAAACTGCCGCTCAAGGTGACTGAACTGCCAACGGGCACTGCTTGCAAGAAGCGCACGCGGTCAAACCCATAGTTCACCAACATTGACACCGGCCCAAACGGCGGAAACTTCAACTCCGAGGACAACTGCGTCAACACGGCCAACAACAAAAACCCCTGAACAATCGGGGCACCGAACGGTGACTCTCGTAGAGCCCGTTCGGGGTCATTATGAATCCATTGCGCATCACCGGTGGTTGCAGCATGGGCATCGACCATCTCTTGGGTAATCAGCAATGGCTCTGACGTCCCCAAATCGAAGGGGCAGGCTGCGGCGAGTTCATCGAGTGTCATAGTTGGGCTGCTGTCATGGTTGGGCTGCTGTCACAGTTGAACGAGCTGAGCGACGGCTTCAGAAAATACTTTGGTGTGGGCATCAACATCGGCTTCAGTAGTCGCTGGAGACATCAGCGCCATGTTGTGGAACGGGGTCAGCAACACACCACGATTCAGGGCATACAGATGCAGGTACGCCTCTAGGTCTCCATCTAGTGCTGCAGCGGCTTGGCCACCGTTGCGTGGTGGTGGACAGAACCAGTACTCGGCCCTGCAGCCCAGTTGCTGCACATGCCAATCCAGCCCTGCCTCTGCAATTGCCTGAGCAGCGCCCTCGGTCCACCGCGCAGCAAGTGGAATCATGCGATCAAAGTCCTCGGGGAGCAACTGCGTTTCTAGGGTGGCTCGAAGCGCTGCGACTGCAAGCGCATTCCCAGACAAGGTGCCGCCGATTCCAGACACATCAGAAAGTTCGCCGAACACTGGATCCGCAAGGCGTTCGGCAAGCGCGGTTGACATGCCGAACGCACCGACCGGCACCCCACCCGCTAGAGGCTTTCCAATGGTGAACAGGTCTGGCTCAAGGCCCCATGCCGCAGTGGCACCACCTGGGCCAACACAGATGGTGTGTGTCTCGTCAATGCACAGCAAAGTTCCGTACTGTTTAGTCAGCCTGCGCAATTCGGCGTGATAGCCCTCATCGGGCAGCACAATGCCAATGTTCGTGAGTGCTGGCTCTGCAAGCACCATGGCCACATCCCCCAGTGCCAACTGAGCTTCGAGGGCTTCCAGATCGTTAAACTCGACAACTGCTACGGCATCGCGAGTGGCATGAAGCGGGCCAACGTTTCCCGGTCGAGGAACTACCTGGCCCTGCTCGTCAAGGACCCACAGCGCCTCATCAACGGTTCCGTGATAGCACCAGTTCATGACAAGAATTCGTTGACGGCCGGTGAGGTGACGGGCCATGCGAATCACAAATCGGTTCGCATCCGTAGCCGTCATCGTGATCTGCCAGTGAGGCAAACCAAATCTTCGTACGAGTTCTTCGGCAGCCCAGATGGAATCCTCTGTCGGCAACATGGTTGTGATCCCTCGTGCCGCCTGCTCAGCGACTGCAGCAACAGTGGCCGGGGGCGAATGACCCGTCATTGCGCCCGTATCCCCAAGGCAGAAGTCAACATAGGAGTTGCCATCTACATCTTGTAGATGCGCCCCCACGGCAGAGTCGGCAAAGATGGGCACCTTGCCAGGCCAACGAGTCATCCAGTTCATGGGCACTCCGGCAATCAGCGGCCCTACCGCACGCTCGTGTAACTGAATCGATGTGGGGTGACGTTCTACAAAGAGCGCTGACTCTTGATCAAGGAGGCCCGCAAGGTGATCTCTCTTCAGCATCTGCATCACATCTCCTTGAGAACTTGGCCTTGTGCGCCTCGGTTGTCATCACAGCGCGTGAACGAGTCATGCTAGATGGCAGTGGATACCTCCGAGGCTGCAGAAAGAAAAACCGATTCAATCTCGACTCCCAAACCACCGGGGCTGCAGATTGGCCCAATCGCGCTTGAGCTTCCCGTAGTACTTGCACCAATGGCTGGAGTGACTGACGCGCCGTTTCGTGTTTTGTGCGCCTCGTTTGGAGGCGCGATGTTTGTGAATCAGATGGTGACTGCTCGCGCTCTCCTCGAGGGCCACGCAAGCTCTTGGGAACTCACCAGATTTCACCCTTCAGAGAAACTCCGCTCGCTGCAGTTATACGGCACGGATCCCGTCACGCTAGGAGAGGCAGTTCGCCGACTGGTGAGCGAAGGAAGAGTTGACCACCTTGACATGAACTTCGGCTGCCCTGCAGCCAAAGTCACAAGAAACGGTGGTGGTGCTGCGCTGCCCTATAAGCGCAAACTGCTCCGAGAGGTGATTCGCGCCGCAGTGAGTGCCGCAGCAGCAGAGTCAGATGGCAGCGTGCCAGTAACAATCAAGTTCCGACTCGGCATCGATGATGATCACCTGACCTTCCTAGAGACAGCCCGCATAGCAGAGGAAGAGGGAGTGGCGGCTGTTGCTTTGCATGCCCGAACCGCCTTGCAGCATTACGCACCCCCTGCGCATTGGGAGCGCATTGCAGAACTCAAGGCTCACACCCAGAGCATTCCCGTGCTCGGCAACGGAGATATTTTTTCTGCTCAGGATGCCCTGGACATGATGACAAGAACTCGTTGCGATGGCGTGGTGATTGGTCGCGGCTGTTTGGGCCGACCTTGGCTGTTTCGTGAACTAGCTGCAGCATTCGCAGGTGAGCCCATCCCTGAGGCCCCAAAGTTGGGCGAGGTTGCGGATGTCATTCGCTTGCACCTAGACCTCATTCTTGACTGGCAAGGCGGCGAGGAGCGCTTAGCGCACTTCCGTAAACACTTGGCTTGGTATTTCAAAGGGTATGCAGTGGGAAGTGCAGTGCGCGCAGCCGCCGGTCAGGTTGGGACTGCTTCAGAGATTCACGCATTGCTCGACCAGCTCGACCCAAGCCTCGAAGCACCCGAAGGCGCCGAGCGAATCGTTCGGAGCCATTCGAATGCACTCAAACGAGTTGCTCTGCCAGAGGGTTGGCTAGATGACCCCGATGCCTCCGTACAACTGCCTCGCGGGGCAGAGGAGTTGGTCTCAGGTGGATGAGTCGATACCGGTGGTGCTTGCTTCGGCATCACCGAGACGCTTTGAGCTGCTAAACAGAATTGGAATTCTTCCGACCGTGGCGGCAGCTGATCTTGACGAATCCCAACGCGACGGCGAACCGCCCGAACAGTATGTTGCTCGGATAGCGCTGGAAAAGGCACTACGCGTAGCACCCAACTTTTTGGATTCCGCAGTCCTTGCAGCAGACACTGCTGTGGTGCTCAACCACAAGGTATTCGGAAAGCCTGCGAATCAGACCGAGGCCAAAGCGATGTTGGAAGAGTTAGCCGGACGAACACATTGCGTAATGACTGCAGTTGCAGTCATTGCTCCCACGCCTCAGCACCCTGCACAACAGACACCGAGAACTCAGTATGTGACTCTTGAGACCGCTCAGGTAACCATGATTGCTGCAGACCCAAGCGAATTGGACTGGTATGTCTCAACTTTGGAACCCATGGATAAGGCTGGTTCCTACGCGGTGCAGGGAATGGGCGCTGCACTCGTGGAACGAGTCGAAGGCGACCCCACCACGGTGATCGGTCTGCCCCTGCGAGCAAGCATCAGGTTGCTTCACCTGGCAGGTGTTCACTGGCCCTGAGTGACAAGATGGCTCAATGGGAACTTTTAAAAAGCAAGAGATCATTGATGCATTCGAGCATTATCAGGGGGCGGCATTTCAGGCCGGCCAAAGCCAAGATTGGTCGTGCTGGTCGGACTGCTTTACCGAGGACGCTGTGTACGTTGAGCACCTCTATGGCCGTTTCGAGGGCCGTGCCGCAATCCATGAATGGATTCAATCCACCATGTCTGTCTGGCCGAACAGCGCCTTTACCTCATTCCCAATTGAGTGGTACGTCGTTGACGAACAACGAGGCTGGGTGATCTGCCAAGTCTGGAATCGGCTCGAAGACCCAGGCGATGGCTCGATCCATCAGGAGTACAACCTGACGGTGCTGCATTATGCAGGTAACGGTAAATGGTCCTATGAAGAGGATGTATATAACCCAGAGAAGTTCGGTGTAGTGGTGGGTGCTTGGATAGCCCGCCGCAAAGAACTTGCCGCTGCTCAAGAAACAAACTGAGGAACACATGGAAAAGCTGATTTACCTCATCCGTACGCGGGCCTCTCAAGCTGGCAACACGCTACGCGAGCAGGTCCTTGACCAAGTCGTATCGCAGTTGAGTACTGCGGGAGCCAGCGAGATTTCCGTGCACCTCAGCGATGATCTAGTAGGTATCGCAGGTCCCATGCCCTGCCCCGGGTCTGAGCTGCCGATGCGGGTAGCGATCTCGCTGTGGATCGCCAATCATGACGACTCCCCCGCCCTTGAGCAGATACTTTCCGGCCTAGGCGAGCGCTGCGACGGCTACCTAGTCACAGAATCGATCTACTCTGATTTTGGTCAGCGCCGGGGTGCCGTTCGAGATTGGCCCGCAGGGCAGCGCTCTCCTGGCCTGGTAACAGTGGCGCTCGTGCACCGTAACCCCGCACTTGATGAACGCAGCTTTCGCGAGTTCTGGTACGGCCACCAATCACCGATGTCTGAACAACTACAGCCTCGGCTTCGCTATGTGCGCAACACGGTGGTGCATCCCGTGACTGCGGGTGCGCCGCCACTCGACGGGATCGTGGTGGAAAGCTGGGAATCAGAAGAGATCGTGGCAGACATTCAGGCTTTTCATAACGGTGACCTAGAAAACCTGTCGGTCATGCTCGACAGTGTCGACACCGTCTTTGACATGGCCAAGCTGCGAAGCATCGCTATGTCTGAGTACCTGCTCTTCTGACTGAGGCCGATTCTCTGACTGAGACTGCTTGTCTCACTGAGACTGCTTCTCTGACTGAGACTGCTTGTCACCGAGGCGAAGCTGCTAGTGCTTGAAGTGCCGTTCCGAAGTAAACACCATGGCCATGTTGGCCTCGTTCGCAGCAGCGATAACCTCTTCATCGCGGATTGACCCACCAGGTTGAATGACTGCAGTTGCCCCTGCTTCTGCAGCAGCGTCAAGGCCGTCACGGAAGGGGAAGAACGCGTCCGAGGCGCAAGCTCCGCCAACGGCTCGGCCCTCGGCTTTGCTCGCAGCAATTCGCCCAGCATCACGGCGGTTTTGTTGCCCGGCACCAATGCCCACAGCTTGGCCATCTTTGACTAACACAATGGTATTTGAGGTCACTCGAGCAACCAGTCGCCAAGCCAGTTCCATATCGTTCCACTCGGACTCGGTGGGCTGGCGATCTGTCACCACGGTCCAAGCTCCTCGATCAAGCGAGACTACGTCTGCTGTTTGCACTAACAGGCCACCAGAGATCGAGCGAATATCGAGTTCTGGCACCTTGAGCGTGGGCGCTGTGAGAACTCGCAGATTCTTCTTGGCAAGCAGAATCTCAAGCGCTGCAGGCTCATATCCCGGAGCGATAATCACTTCGGTAAATACCGGCGCGAGCGCCTCGGCTAGGGCAGCTGGAACTACGCGGTTGACTGCCACGATTCCGCCGAAGGCCGAGGTGGGGTCGCCTTCGTGAGCGCGAATGTACGCCGAGGTGATGTCTGCATCTACTGCTGCGCCGCACGCGTTTGCATGCTTGATAACAACCGCTGCCGGCAGCTCTCCTAACGAGCACACCAGCCTCCATGCAGCGTCTGCGTCATACATGTTGAGGTACGACATCTCTTTACCGCCGAGTTGCTCAGCAGCATCCCAGCAACCTCCGCCGGGAAATGAATAGCGCGCTCCCACCTGATGCGGGTTCTCGCCGTAGCGCAGTTCTTGGCTGCGGTCTGCAGACAGGTGCAGGGTCTTTGGCAGGGGGCCCGAGTCGGGCAACTCCCCCGCGCCTTGAGCGTCGAACCAAGCAACAATTGCTGCGTCGTACGCGGCAGTGTGTGCAAAGGCATCGCGGGCGAGGCGGCGGCGAGTGACCTCGGTAACTGCACCACCTGAGCGCAACTCACTTAGGGCAACTTCGTAATCTGCAGGGTTGACCAACACCGTGACCTGTGAGTGATTCTTGGCCGCTCCCCGAACCATTGCCGGCCCGCCAATATCGATGAGCTCAATCGATGGGTCCGAACTAAACGGGTACAGGTTGACTGCTACAAGGTCTATAGCTGTGACCGAATAGGTCTCCATATCGGCTACGTGAGATGGGTCAGTACGATCGGCCAAGATTCCACCGTGAATTGCCGGATGCAAGGTGACGACTCGGTGGCCAAGCATCTCTGGAAACCCAGTGACGTCCTCGGTCGGGATGACGCGAAGGCCAGCCTCGGCCAGCACTCGTGCAGTTCCGCCAGAAGAGACAAGTTCCCAGCCCAGCTCTATCAGCGACCGGCCAAATTCAACCATTCCGGTTTTGTCATATGCCGACAACAATGCCCGCGGTTTGGTGGATTCAGTCATGACACTCGCTCTCTTTGAAGAATTGTTCGAATCGTGTCCACATACAGTCGCCGCTCTACGGCTTTGATGCGCTCATGCAGGGTTGATTGGTCGTCGCCCGGCAGCACATCTACTGCCTCTTGGGCAAGGATCGGCCCAGCGTCGACCTGCTCAGTAGCTACGTGCACGGTGCAGCCGGTCACCTTTGCCCCGTATGCCAACGTTGCCTCAACCGCGTTCCAACCGGGAAACGCCGGAAGCAGCGAGGGGTGGGTATTCAAGATGCGCTCGGGGTAGGCCTCGAACGCCGCCGCAGACAGGATGGTTCCCCATCCGGCCATAGCCACAAGGTCGATTCGATCGATACTCAGCCGATCGAGCACCCGGTCGGTGTAGCGCTCACGGTCAAAAGTAGGCCCAAACTCGGTTCGCTCAATCACCACACAAGGTAACGAATGATCTGCTGCGATCTGCTCAACCAAACAATGCCTGTCGACCATCACTAGGTCGATCGGCAAAGCAGCAGTAGCCATCGCGTCAAGAAGGGTCCCGCTTCCAGAGGCGAGTACGGCAAGTCGCATATGCGCTGAAACTATCAGTCTGCTGACTCGGCTGATTCTGCTAGCAGACAACAATGTGCCTGCTAGCAGATTGGCCAGTCAGCAACTAAAGCTTCTAAAGGACCCTTAGAGGCCCTTGACGACGTCGACCATCAACAGGCCGGCCTCGGTTGGGTTTGCGCCAACGCTCACGCCGGCAGCCTTCATTGCATCCATCTTGGCTGCAGCAGTTCCCTTGCCACCAGAGACGATTGCCCCGGCGTGGCCCATCTTCTTTCCTGGAGGAGCAGTCTGGCCGGCAATGTAGCCAACCACAGGCTTGGTCATATTTGAAGAAATGAACTCTGCGGCTTCTTCTTCTGCCGAGCCGCCGATCTCGCCGATCATCATGACTGCAGTGGTTTCCGCATCGGCCTCGAACCGCTCGAGGCAGTCGATGAAGCTGGTACCAGGAACGGGGTCGCCACCGATGCCAACACAGGTAGTCACGCCAATGTTCTGCGACTGCAGTTCATACAGTGCCTGATAGGTCAGCGTGCCAGAACGGCTCACGATGCCCACGTTGTTGGCTCCGGGCTCCGGGTTCTTGGCAATGTGACCAGCGGTGATTCCAATATTGCATTTGCCGGGGCTAATGATGCCGGGGCAGTTGGGACCAAGAAGCTGCACGCCTGGGAAGTCACGCTTGAGTTTGTTAAAGAACCAAGCCTCATCTTGCGCAGGCACACCTTCGGTGATGCACACGATGAACTCAATGCCACCCTCGGCTGCTTCCATGATGGCGGCACGTACGCCCGCTGCAGGAATAAAGATGCAGCTAGCAGTAGCGCCGGTTTCGGCTACTGCATCTGCAACGGAGGCAAAGATGGGAATGCCATCGACATTCTCTCCAGCCTTTTTGGGGTTGGTTCCGGCCACAACCTGCGTGCCGTATTCGCGGTTCAGCAGACCGTAATAACGGCCTTGGCTTCCGGTCAGTCCCTGATACAGGACTTTGGTGGTTTCATCTACAAAGATGCTCATCTGATTTTGACCTTTTTGTTCTGGGCCCTCGTTCTGGGCACTCGTTGTGGGCTGATGTCAGCGGCTTGCGGCGAGCTCAACAGCTTTACTGGCTGCTTCAAGCATCGTCGGCTGCATCTGCAGTTGATCGGATAGGTGAGGGGCAAGAATCGCTCTGCCCTCTTCGGCGTTGGTGCCATCAAGGCGAATCACGATGGGTGACTCGATGCTGACTCGGCCAAGGGCTTCGATGATGCCGTTCGCAACCTCTTCGCCACGGGTGATCCCGCCGAAGATGTTGATGAAGATTGCTTTGACTGCTGGGTCGTTGTTGATGACCTCGAGCGCTCCAGCCATCACGTCGGCGTTTGCGCCGCCGCCGATATCTAGGAAGTTCGCTGGCTTGCCGCCAGCCTGATTGACCACATCGAGGGTGCTCATGGCCAGACCTGCACCGTTTGCGATGATGCCAACGGATCCATCCAGCCCGACGTACTGCAAGCCCTTTTCGTGTGCGGCCTGCTCACGAGAATCACGCTCTTGAGTTGCCTCGTACTCGGCCCATTCGTGGCGGTAGATGGCGTTATCGTCCAAGGTCACCTTGGCGTCTAGCGCGTGCACCTCGCCAGTGGGCTTCAGGATGAGCGGGTTGATCTCTGCAAGATCGGCATCGCCTTCGGTGTACGCCCGATAAAGCTTCAGCAAGATGTCTACTGCGCCATCCTCGGCTGCTGGGTTCAGATTGGCTGCTTTGACCCAGGCGCGAGCTGTTGGCTCGTCGAGACCGTCAACAGGATCAATCCAGATCTTGGCGATTGCGTCTGGGTTCTCTTCGGCCACGGCTTCGATCTCAACTCCACCCTCTGCAGAAAGCATCCCGAGATGCTTCTTGGCTGAACGGTCGAGCGTAAAGCTGGCGTAGTACTCCTCGGCAATGTCAGAGGCCACTTCGATCCAGACCACATGGACGGTATGGCCCTTGATGTCCATACCTAAAATATTTGAGGCGTACTCGCGCACCTCCTCGGCAGTGTTCGCCAACTTGATGCCGCCAGCTTTGCCGCGTCCACCAACTTGCACCTGCGCCTTGATCACCACGGGGTACTCACCGATGCGGCCAGCTGCAGCAACGGCATCCTCCACTGTGGTCACCGCCTCGCCCTTCGACACTGGAATGTCGAACGAAGCAAAGAATTGTTTACCTTGGTACTCGAAGAGGTCCACCCTCGTGTGCCTTTCTGCTCGGCCATCGGCCCGTCGAATAACGCCGGTGCGCTACTCGAGGGTGCACAATATGAACTCATGCACCCGGCGGGGGATACTAAACGCCTTCAGCCCTTGATCTCATATCGAGAGCCAAATCGGTTTCTTGCTCGAACTGCATTTTTGGCTCGCAGCATGCAAAATGGTAGGACTCATGCCAGTCGAACGTCGTTCCGGTACACAACAACTCTTAGCAATCAGCCTTGGGGTTGGGGCAGTTCTGGTTGCCATTGGCATTGCCTGGGGCATGCTTGCGCTTGCCGGAGGGAACGAAACCGCCACTCAACTCCGCTTGGGCGATGACGTCTTCGACGCCGGAAACGCTGTGCGACTCTCGAAGCAAATCAACACGCAGGGGCCACTGTTGTTTAGTGATGTTTCTGGTCGTGGGCAGCAACGGCCGATTGCGGTCAACCACTTTGGGAAGGACCCCGCTCTTCGTTGGGTGGCATTCGATGCCGCAGCCCCTGATGCTGAAGAGAACTGTTTTCTGGTTTGGTCAGCCAAGCGTGAGTTATTTGAGGAGCGATCCGCTGTAAGTGGCGCTCAGCGTGAGCAAGGGCAGATATGTCGCGATATCACCTTTCAGGCAAATGGCGAAGGCCTTGATCAGTACGCGTGGAAAGTCGACAAAGAGGGAAACCTCACCATTGACCTGCGACCAGATGACAAAATCTCTAGCAACGGTGGCGGTTAGTTCAGCCTGCGTCAGCCGGGTCTTGAAAGAGTGGCAGCAAACGATCCCGCTGGATTTTGCGGGTGCCAGTTCGTGGTAGCTCATCAACTATGACAATGCGGCGCGGCGCTTTGTACTGAGCCATGCGGACACCAGCCCACACCACCAGCTCTTGAGATGTCACCTTGGCTTGTGGCCGAAGGCGAACAGCAGCAACGGGAACCTCTCCAAGCTTTGCATGTGGGATTCCGACCACGGCGGCCTCGAGCACATCTGGGTGCTCCTCAATATCGGCCTCTACCTCGACTGGATACACCGAGTAGCCGCCAGACTTGATCACCGCTTTTGCACGACCCTGAAACATCACGGTTCCAAAGGGACCCGACCGCACAAGGTCACCGGTTTTCAACCATCCATCCGCGGTGAGTGCGTCACTGCTTGCTTGCGCATCCCCCCAGTACCCCTTCAGCACCCCCGGACCCTTCAGCCGCAACTCGCCGACTTGCCCAGGAAGCACTCCCCTGCCTGAGCGATCTGCCACCTTGAACTTCCAGCCCGGCATCGACAGGCCCAGCGAATCGCCAAGGCCGATCGGCAACATTGGCGGCGAGAGTTTTGTGGCTACGTTGCCGCCCACCTCGACCATTCCGTAGCCCTCCATAAAGGCAGCCTCGCCGATTGCGCCGATACCTGGAAGTGTTACCGAAGCGCCAAAGGACTTGAACTTGAGGGCAAGGTCGGCCGGCATGACATCCGCGCCGCTGATCCAGACCCGCACTGAGCTGAGATCCGCTTCGGCTGCTCCCGCCTCGAACAATGTGCGATACATCGCGGGCACACCAATGAAGGCCGAACACCGGCGATGCTCAATGATCTGCAAGGTCCGCCGAGGCGAAAAACGCTGCAGAAAATAGATGGGAACACCGGCCACCGCAGGGCCCATCAGGGCAACAAAGCCCATAATGTGCGCTACGGGTAGAGCCATCACGAGTTCATCGTGACGCAAGGTAAAGGGCCACATGGCTGCGAGCGAGACCTGCCCCACGAGCGCCTGATGTGTAAGTTCTGCCCCCTTGGGCTTTCCGGTGGTTCCCGAGGTGTAGAACAGCGCCGCAATGTCTTGAGGGTCTGGGGTAGCAATGACTGTTGCACCCTCGGTCACTGGCAGGTCTTCGCAATGGCGAATGACAAGAGTTGCCCCTGAGTCTGCAATCACGTGTGCAACCTCGGCCTCGGACATCTGCGGGTTGACCGGTGCTGGCAGCCCACCCGCAGCGGAGACCGCAAGACACAACATGAATTGATCAATTCCGTTGCTCGTTGCAATCACCACTGGGCGACCGGGCTCATTGAGCAAGCGGATTGCCCGAGACCAAGCAGCTACCTGTTCGGCGGCCTGGACATAGGTAATTCTGCGAGACAGGCCGGTCTCGTCTTCTTCGGTAACAAATAGTTTCTCGCCATGCATCTCGGCTAAACGCATCATCAGATCGGCAAGGGTTCCCGACCGGCGAAGGGCCAGATCTGCGCGGCCAAGAAATGAACGGGGAATCGTCATGCTTTCTCCAATGGGGCCCAGGACAACAGCAGACGCTTTTCTCCAACAGATCCAAAATGCACTACTGCCTCAGCCTTGTCGCCTGCACCCTCAACCATGAGAATCACGCCTTCACCCCACACGTTGTGCCTCACATCATCGCCGACTTTGAAGTTGAGTTCGTGCGCCTGCGTCGGCGAAGGTGGTTTCGGCTTCGATACTCCAGTGCTGCTGCCAAACCCAGAACTGCCAAACCCATCGCTCGTCGCAGACCAAGATGTGGATTCCCAGCTACTTGTTCGGCCGCTGCGGCTTTGGTCTTGACGTTTTCTGCTTGACGAGGACTCCTCGATAAGGGCGCTAGGAATCTCGGTCATAAAACGGCTCGGAGGGTTGTATTGCGTGCTGCCGTACAGAGTGCGACACCAAGCGTGAGACAAAAAGAGTTGCTGCCGGGCGCGTGTGATGCCCACGTAACACAAGCGGCGCTCCTCTTCGAGTTCGGCGGGGTCAGTGAGTGCACGCATATGCGGAAACACACCTTCTTCTACTCCCACCATGAACACCACGGGGAACTCCAATCCCTTTGCAGCATGCAGTGTCATCATCACGACCCCCGTCTCTGAGGGGTCCTCGGGGTCTGGCAATTGATCCGTATCTGCAACTAACGAGACCTGTTCCAAAAACTCGTCCACGCTCTGGTACTCACGGGCCATTCCAACGAGTTCAGCCAAGTTCTCGATCCGCGAATCGTTCTCGACCGAGCGATCAGCCTCTAGTTCGGCCAAATAACCAGACCGGCTCAGGATGGAATCAAGTAGCGCTGCGGGGCCCGAGGCAAGCTCAGTAGCAAGCTCGTCGAGCAGAGTCAGGAAAGATTCAATACCGCGTGCAGACCGAGCCGAAACTCCGGCTACGTCCCAGTTGCGCAAGGCATCGATAAAGCTCAAACCATGCGATCGAGCGTACGCATCAAGGCGACCAACTGTTTGATCACCGATGCCGCGCTTGGGAACATTGAGCACCCGCTTTAGGTTGACTTCATCAGTGGTATTGACCACGGCACGCAAGTACGCCATGGCATCTTTGACTTCACGTCGGTCGTAGAACCGCGTGCCGCCAACCACCTTGTAGGGAATGCCGCCGCGCAGAAACTGCTCCTCTAGAACGCGGCTCTGCGCATTGGTGCGATAGAACACCGCCATATCTGACCAGCGCTGATCGCCATCGGCGTGCAGGCGCGTGAGCTCCCTACAGATCCACTGCGCCTCGTCTACCTCGTCCTCGCCTTGGAACTTCGTGATCTTGTCTCCTGCACCCGTTTGGGTCCAGAGGTCTTTCGGTTTACGCGCCGAGTTATGTGCGATCACCGCGTTGGCTGCGTCAAGGATGGTTTGCGTTGAGCGGTAGTTCTGCTCGAGCACAACCACCGTGGAATCCGGAAAGGCCGTCTCGAACTCGAGCAGGTTTCGCATGTCTGCACCGCGAAACCCGTAGACCGACTGATCAGTGTCGCCAACTACGCAGACGTTGCGGTGTTGCTGGCCGAGCAGCAGCACGAGTTCGTTCTGCACGCTGTTGGTGTCTTGATACTCGTCGACGAGCACATGGCGAAAACGTTGCTGATATGAGGCGAGCACTTCTGGCTGGGTTTGCAGCAACTGCACCGCCATACCCAACAGATCATCAAAATCCATGGCGCCTGCACGCAGCAAGCGAAGCTGATACTCGGCGAATACCTCGGCAATTTTTCGGTCGTAAATGACCGAGGCCTGCTCAGAATAGGACTCGACGCTGTGACCGTCGTTCTTGGCTGCTGATATTGCTGCGTGAACGGCACGCGGCGGAAAGCGTTTGGAGTCAATGTTCAGGTCTCTCAGAACATAACTCGTCAGGCGAACGGCATCGGCGTGGTCGTAGATCGTGAAAGCAGACGGGTAGCCCAACAGTTGCGCATCACGGCGAAGCATGCGCACACAGGCAGAGTGAAAGGTCGAGATCCACATCTTTTCTGCCACCGGGCCGATGAGTCGCCCGATGCGATCACGCATTTCTTGGGCTGCTTTGTTAGTAAACGTGATAGCCAGAATCTGATGTGGCGAAACCTGATGTTGCTCAATCAGGTGCGCGATTCGGTGTGTTAACACTCTGGTTTTTCCCGAGCCTGCCCCAGCAACCACCAACAATGGGCCGTCACCATGGGTGACAGCCTCAAACTGTGCTGGGTTGAGGCCAGCGAGCAGGCGGTCAGGCGACATCTTCCCAATCCTAGTTGTGCGCGCAGACATCGAATACCCGCCAAGGTCGGCCATTACGCCAGCAAGTCGGCCCCCGTCCTGGCCACGAGCGTCTAGCTAGCCCGCAAGGCGCTGGTCTAGAAAGTCAAGCACTTGGTTCAAGGCATCCTGGGTGGGCTGGCCGGCTTGATCGACAAGATCTTCAGTGAGAACCGAATGCGCTGCTCGCTTGTGCCCCCACTCGTTGCCTGGAGAGGAATCGATCTCTACTCCAATGAAGCTGTCGCCAAGGTGCTTCCGGAGCGAGGCGAAACGCTCGGCCGGCACAGCGGCATCGCCAGTGAAGCGAAGCCCAAGAACGCACAGATCATCTTTCTGAGTGCGCTCAATCACGATCTCGAGGTCGGCGGGTGAACAGCCCACATCCGCACGTCGTTTCTTTCCGAGAGGCAGCGGGACGGAGGGCTGCGACAGCACGGGAGCCAACATCGCTGGCTCGGTAGACATGGCAAGGGCAAACCCCCCGGTGAAGCACATGCCGACCGCACCTACCCCGGGGCCTCCGCATTGCTCGTGGGCATGGCGGGCGAGCGCCCGAAGCCAGTCGATTGCCGGAGGAGTGGACTGCAATGCAAACGCTTTGAACTCTTTTGAGACACAAGCTGGGCCTATCGACTTGATGATTCCCGCTGGGGATCGTTCGGCACCCGGTGTGCCAAACAACACTGGCATAAACACAGTGTGGCCGCGCTCAATTACCCTTCTGGCAAAATCCGCCACAAGCGGAGTGATGCCAGGAATCTCTGCCATCACAATGACTGCTGTGCCGTGGCCGGCACGGTACACAGTGCGAGCCGTGCCACCAAATGAAAACAACTCTTTGGTGAAATCGCTGAGCGGGTCTGTAGGCATCTACAGAACCTAGCCAACTTGTCGCTAGCCGACTCGCCCAAAGCTCATCGAACCGCCCATACGGTCGATGGGAGAGATCTTGACCACGTCGCCTGTATGCGGGGAGTGAATCATCTGGCCCCCACCTAGGTACATGCCTACGTGGCCAACAGGGTTGCGGTAAAACACCAAGTCTCCGGGCTGCAGTTGCTCTCTGGTGATTCGTTGAGTCCCTCCGCGTTGAGCACCCGAGGTACGCGGGAGCGAGACTCCTGCCTGCGCCCAAGACCACAGCATCAGACCCGAGCAGTCAAAGCCGCCAGGCGAAGAGCCCCCGTAGCGGTACGGGGTGCCCAACTGCGATTGTGCAGCAGCAATGGCCGCACCGGCAGCAGAATTTGGTGCCGAGGCTGGAAGGGGAGCTTGAGGGGGTGCCGCTGCAGCTTCGGGCGCCTGCGACACAGCTGCGGCCGGGCTTGGCCTAGCCGAGCGTGGCGTTTGGACTGCGGGGGCCTTGGCAGCGGGTGATCCTGCCTGTGCTGGGGCCACTCGCGCAGCTGCAGCTTGTTGAGCCTGTGCGGCAGCTTGAGCTTTGGCCTGGGCGGCAGCAGCGGCAGCCGCAGCGGCCCGCTCCTGCTCGGCTTCGACAGCGGCGCGAAGTTCACCCTTGGTGCTGTCGAGCAACTCTTGTTGGCGATTCACACTCGACTCGAGTTGAGACACAACCTTGGCTTGCTGGCTCTTGCGAGCTTCTAGCTGCGTGCCTGAGGCTTTGAGCTGCTGCGTTTTTGCGTCAAGGTCCTGCTGATTTGCCGTGATGCCGTCGGCAAGCTGAACGCGATCGCCCTGAAGCAACTCAAGCAGAACCTGCTGATTCACTGCCTCGTTGGGGTTGGCGTTGCCAAAGGCAACCTGATTCTGCACGCCAGCGCCCACGTAGGCCTCGACAAGGTACCCCGTTGCCTGCTCGCGGCTTCGATCTAGGCGCACCTGGGCATCGGCAACAGCTTGCTCATTCGCCCGCTGCTCGTTCTGCAAACCAGAAATCTCTTCTTGGGTTTGCAGATAGTCCTCGTTGAGTTGATCTGACTTCTCTTGGAGTGTGTCGAGCTCGGCTGCCACCTTGGCTGCTTTTTCTCGCAGGCCTTCAACGCTCTGTGCTCCAACATTGCTGCTCGAGGTTACGAGCCCAACCGTCACCACTGCTGCGACAACTACCGATGCGGTCCGGATCGGCCGAAGCAGCCCAGAGAGGGTCCAAGAGGTGAGGTGCATTGAGCACTAGTCAATCACGCTCAGAGAAATGTTACAAACGCGTTTCAGTTTGCCTACGGAATTTCACAGAATGACTTATTCCCATTCGGCGCTATTCCCACTCGGCGCTATTCCCACTCGGCGCTATTCCCATTCGGCGCTATTCCCATTCGATGGTGCCTGGGGGCTTCGACGTGATGTCGTAGGCCACTCGGTTGACTCCGGGAACCTCATTGATGATTCTCGATGCCATCTTTTCGAGCACCTCGTAGGGAATGCGTGCCCAATCGGCGGTCATGGCATCTTCACTGGTGACGGCGCGGATGATGACGGGATAGCCGTAGGTGCGCTCATCGCCCATCACACCAACGGTGCGAATATCGGGAAGAACGGCAAATGACTGCCAGATCTCTCGCTCCAAACCGGCTAGGCGTAGCTCTTCTCGCACAATCGCGTCAGCCTCTTGCAGAACAGCGACCTTGTCTGGCGTGACTTCACCGATGATGCGCACACCAAGTCCCGGTCCGGGGAAGGGTTGACGCCAAACAATTTCGTCAGGAAGGCCGAGTTCGGACCCAACGGCGCGCACCTCGTCTTTGAAGAGCGAACGCAGCGGCTCTACCAGGTCAAAGTCCAAGTCATCGGGAAGGCCGCCAACATTGTGATGACTCTTGATGGTTGCCGCGTGAGCAGTTCCCGACTCAATCACGTCGGGGTACAAAGTTCCCTGTACCAAGAACTGAGCATCGGTGATTCCGCCGCGGGCGTCTTCGAAGACGCGAATAAACAGTTCGCCGATGGCTTTGCGCTTTTCTTCAGGGTCGGTGAGCCCAGCGAGCTTTTCAAAGAACCGATCGGCCGATCGCACATGAATCAGCTCTAATCCCTGATGCCGGTGGAACGTCTCGACGACTTGCTCGCCCTCGTTCTTTCGCATCAGGCCGGTGTCTACAAACACACACGTCAGCTGCGAGCCAATTGCTTTGTGCACCAATGCGGCCGCAACAGCAGAATCTACGCCGCCGGAAAGCCCACAGATTGCCCGGCCAGTTCCCACCTGAGCACGAATCGCTGCAACCGAGGTTTCAACGAAGTTCTCCATCGTCCACTCAGAGGAGAGTCCCACAATCTGATGAAGGAACTGCTCAAGAAGCTGCTGGCCGAACGGGGTATGCACTACCTCGGGGTGATACTGCACCCCAAAGATTTTGCGATCTGGGTTCTCGAGCACGGCCACCTGCGCACCGGGAGTTGATGCAGTGGCTCGAAAGCCCTCAGGCACTTCAACTACGGCGTCGAAGTGGCTCATCCAGACTTCTTGTGTCTGGGGAATGTCTTCTGTGAGCAGAACCGACTCTGCATCAGCGCTGCGGGTCATGGTGGTTCGGCCATACTCGCCAGAACCGCCTCGGCCCACAGTTCCGCCAAGTTGTTGCGCAATGAGTTGCGCTCCGTAACAGATCCCAAGAATCGGAATCCCAAGCTCGTAGACCGCTGGGTCGATCGCTGGAGCACCTTCAACGTGGACTGACTTTGGGCCGCCAGACAAGATAATTGCGCTCGGTCGGCGAGCGGCGAACTCTGCTGCTGTGAGCGTGCTTGGCACTATTTCTGAATACACCTTGGCTTCACGCACGCGCCGAGCAATGAGCTGCGAATACTGCGCACCAAAATCTACGACTAAAACCCGCTCCTCTGGGGTGGTGCTCGACAGCTCTGGGAGGAGGCGATGCTCAGTCCCGGTGGGGTCAATCATCATGAGGTCATCGGACTTCTCTGCCAGCTCAATGTTCTCAGCTAGCGATTCTGATGCGGATTCTGATGCTGCTGACCCGGATGCTGGGTCGACCCCAGACATCACTGCTGACCCGGGCGAATAGTCGGCGGACTCATTACCATGAGGTCTGCCTTTTGGAACTCTTTGAGGGTGCCGTAGCCAGTTACGGCCATGGACTTACGAAGGGCACCCATCAGGTTGGTACGGCCATCTGCTCGGTCTGCCGGGCCGTTCAGAACTTGTTCCAGACTGCCAACCTGATCCATGCGACGCATGCCTCCGCGAGGCAATTTGTGGTGAAAGCTCGAACGAGACCAGAGTGCCCCGCCTGCAGGAGCTTCGCTGGCACGAGCTAGCGGGGAGCCCAGCATGACGCCGTCGGCACCACACACCACGGCTTTGGCAATGTCTCCACCGGTACGCATGCCTCCATCGGCAATCACATGCACGTACACGCCAGTTTCATCAAGGTGACGCATGCGCGCAGCGCGTGCATCGGCAATTGCAGTGGCTTGCGGGTTACCAACTCCAAGAACACGTCCCGTAGTGGAGGCAGCCCCAGGGCCGACCCCAACCAACACTCCTGCTGCACCGGTTCGCATGAGGTGCAGTGCAGCTTGGTAGCTCGCACAACCGCCTACCAGCACGGGAACCTCTAGTCGTCGCACAAGATGCTTGAGGTCTAGCGGCTCGTGCGCACCATCAGTGAGGTGTTCGGCAGAGGTCACCGTGCCGTGAATAACCAGCAGGTCTGGCTCAGCTCGAACAATATGAGCGAGCAGCGACTCGGTTGAGGCTGGAGTAACCGCAATACATACGGTCGCACCGGCATCGCGAATCTCGGACACTCGATGTGCGATGAGTTCCGGCTCAACGGCCCGCGCGTAAATCTCTCGCATGCGGGCGATCCGCTCTGTGTCACTCCCCTGCCCCGCCCCCCGCTGAGCAGTCAGTTCGGCAATCTCGGCAAGGACATCAGTTGGGTCCTCGTATCTGCACCAGAGGCCCTCGGCATGCACGGCCGCTGCACCACCGAGGCGGCCCATCTCGATTGCAGTGGCGGGGCTGCTCACCCCGTCGAGTGGCGCCGCAATCACGGGAATCTCAAACTGGTACGCGTCAATCTGCCAAGAGGTCTCGACCTCATCTGCGTCACGGGTGCGACGGCTCGGCACGATGGCAACCTCATCAAGGGAATACCCCCGGCGGCCAGACTTGCCGATGCCGATTTCGATTTCTGCCACGGTCACCTTCAAGGAATTGGGAAAGGTGTGAGTCTAGGCCCTCTGCAGCAACTCCGAGACCTCAGACATGCTAGGTAGAGCAGATCAAGAGGTACTTGGGCAGAGCTAGCTCTTGATAGAGCGCAGAATCTGCCGGGCAACGGTTGCATTCATCTGATACACAACCTTGCCGGCGGCCTTTGTCGCTTGGTGTACCACGCCACCACCGGTTGACTCTTCGATGGTGTCGAGGCCAGCCACCACTGCATCCTTTGCAGCGTCAGTGACCTTGTAGCCCATGTTGGTCAGGCCCTTGACTACATCAGATTGTGCAATCGGCTCTGGAGCAGAGGTGGCGATGATGCGCAGAGCCTCTTTGGTGAGTTCAGCCCCTTGGCTGACTGCCTGCACGGCGCTGATATTGCCCTGCTCTGTGCCTTCTACCGAGGCCAGCCAGCGACGAACCTTGATGAGAATCTCGCCGTTCGTATCGCCTTCGAAACTTAAGGTTGGCATGTCAGTCTCCCTGAACAGTTGGCGACACATCGCCGCCGCTACCAAGTTAGCGGCGCACAGGCCCTCTAGGAGCCTTCCCGCCAGAGTGACTAGACTCAGCGCATGACGCCCCCAAATGAAGTTCCGGCAGGCTCATCGCTCCCCACGGGGACCACAGCAGATCCGTTGTCTCGGTTCGGGCCCATGGGCCTCACCTTTGATGATGTCTGTCTGTTACCCGCAGCTTCAGATGTGATCCCTTCACAGGTTTCCACTGCCACGCAGTTGACCCCAAAGATCCGCCTCGCGATACCGCTGATGTCTGCAGCTATGGACACCGTGACCGAGGCGCGACTCGCGATTGCGATTGCTCGCGAAGGTGGCCTTGGGGTGATCCACCGAAACCTGTCTATCGAAGATCAAGTGATCGAAGTAGACAAGGTGAAACGATCGGAGTCGGGGATGATCGTCGATCCGGTCACCCTGCACCCCCATGATCTTGTTGGGTCTGCGCTCGACCTCATGGCAAAGTTCCGCATTTCCGGCGTGCCCATCGTTGATGAATCTCACCGGCTCGTCGGCATCCTTACGAACAGGGACCTACGTTTTGAGGAGGATCCGAGTCGGCCGGTGTCAGAGGTCATGACCTCTGAGGGGCTCATCACTGCCGCACAGGGAACCACCCTTGAAGAAGCCCAAGAGATTCTGGGGCGGCACCGTATTGAAAAGCTTCCCGTAGTTGACGCCGATGGCCGGATCACGGGCCTGATCACCGTGAAAGACATCTCGAAGAAGCTCAAGTACCCGAATGCCACCAAAGACGAACAAGGCCGCCTTCGCTGCGCT
>CAEZYU010000008.1_pt1 | contig 35771 bp, 33 predicted proteins | sample 7265681 | NCBI WGS metagenome assembly CAEZYU01 (sample SAMEA6813940, study PRJEB35770) | freshwater metagenome | biome: Freshwater; feature: Freshwater reservoir; material: water | place: Czech Republic | collected 2017-04-14 | depth 30m m | reverse complement strand
TCACGCAGACTCCGACCGTTTCCGTCGCCTTCACGTGATTGTTGGAGACTCGAACATGAGCGAGTACGCAACGTTTCTCAAAGTCGGAGCATGTTCGATCATCCTGCGAATGCTCGAGGACCCAACTGTTGTTCTTCGAGATATGACTCTTGAAAACCCCATTCGTGCAATTCGAGAAATCAGCCACGACATCACTTGTACTCGCAAAGTCCGCCTGGCAAATGGCCGTGAAGCCTCAGCAGTAGAGATCCAGTCTGAGTATCTAGCTCGGGCGCTTCGTTTCGCAGACAATCATGACCTTTCCCCACAAGAGAAGCAGGCGCTAGGCATGTGGGAGCACGTCATGATTGGACTTCAAGATGAGCCGCTTTCCCTTGATGCTGAAATCGACTGGGTCACGAAACACAATTTGATCGAGGCCTACTCAGCTAGACATTCGCTCAAGATGGACGACCCAAGAGTTGCGTTATTGGACTTGCAGTACCACGACATCAACCGCTCGCGGTCAGTGTTTTACAAATTGCAGAGCGCTGGGCGAGTCGAGCGAATCGTGAGCGATGGGGCAATCATTGATGCAATGGAGACCCCGCCACAGACGACTCGGGCAAAACTGCGCGGTGAGTTCATCCGAAAGGCCAAGGAGCAAAAGCGCGACTACACCGTTGATTGGGTGCACCTCAAGCTCAACGATCAGGCCCAGCGAACCGTTTTGTGTAAGGACCCGTTCGTTTCTGAAGATGAGCGAGTTCAGCGACTCATCGACTCTCTCTGAGTATCTCAGTGGCCTAACCTGTCGCATCAGATAGCGGGGATGCCGAGGCCTTCTCGCTGTGACTTTGAGCGAGAGGATACGCATGCATATACACGGGGGAGTCGAGACGCTCACAGTGACTGGGGCAGAACCAGGAACTCAACTTGAGGTGCGAAACTCCTTGGGAGAGTGGCTTGTCACTCTGGTCGCCGATCATCTGGGAAATGCTCATCTGGCCTACGTGCCAGCCATGCCAGTGGTTTTGACCACGCAGGCTGATCTAGCACAGGCCCTCGCTTCGGGAGATGTCCTTGCGCCAGGTGACTACACCGTTGCAGGTGAAGCAGTGCGTGTTCTGGCAGTTGGCGATCTGCCAGACCCATCGCTCTATGACCAGACGCTGGAGCTTGGGTTTGGCTACCTGAGGGTCCGAGACGGAGTTGACCTTTCGATTCTCGTGAGGTTTCCCGACGAGGGGATATACGGCCCTGGTCCCTATCCCACTGTGATCGAATACTCGGGCTATAGCCCTTCAAACCCGAAGGCACCTCAGCCGGGAACCCTGATTGCCAATCTGATGGGGTTTGCCGTCGTTGGGGTGAACATGCGTGGAACGGGCTGCTCCGGCGGGGTGTTTGACATATTTAGCCCGGCCCAAGCTGCAGATGGTTACGACGTTGTAGAGACCGTTGCACGGCAACCTTGGGTGCTTCACCATCACGTCGGTATGGTCGGCTTGAGCTACCCCGGGATTAGCCAACTCTACGTGGCAGCTACGAGGCCTCCTAGCCTTGCGGCTATCTCTCCACTCTCTGTTATTGATGATCTCTGGCGGCAGCAATGGCCTGGTGGTATCTACAACACGGGGTTTACGCGTGCTTGGCTCATAGCTCGAGATCAAGAGAGCGCAGCGGGCGGGATGGCCTGGGATCAAGAACGCATCGATGCTGGCGACGAAGTGGCTCAGCACAATCAGATGATCCGCAGTCAGAACTTTGATTTCGAGCAGTTCGGGCGAGCCATACAGAACTTTCGCCCAACGATGAGTGCGCGGCGCGCAGCATCGTTGGTGGGAAAGATCGAAGTGCCGGTGTATCTCACTGGAGCGTGGCAGGACGAACAGACTGGAAGCCGCTTTGCGCTCATGTTGGAGTCCTTCGACTCCAGCCCATCGCAGCGGTTCAACTTGTTCAACGGTCACCATCCAGACGGCTATAGCCCCATGGTGATACTGCGATGGTTTGAGTTTCTCTCCTTCCATGTTGCGCGCCGAGTTCCGGTTGTTCCTGAACTGATTCGCAGCTTCGCGCCGCTTCAGTTCGCAGAGGTTTTTGGTTACAGCGCAGAGCTCGAAGGTGATCGGTTTGCACATCATCAAGGCAATTTTGAAGAGGCGCTCGGCGAGTATCTAGCTGAGCCGAGAGTCAGAGTCCTTTTCGAAAGTGGTGCCGGCCACGAGGTAGCCGGGGCTCCTGCGCATCGATTCGAGGTAGAGACGGAATCTTTTCCACCCGTTGATGTGCTCCCGAGACGTTGGTTCTTTGGCAGTGACGGCACCCTGAGCGAGTCCGCCCCGCAGGGAGAGGGTGCAGATGAATATGCAGATGACCCATCTGCTGGTGCGTTGGCATACTCAATGGAACTGCTTGATAATCTCAACGAGTTCACTCGGCCAAAAGTCCACATCGACTGGAGTCGGTTCAGTGATCCGAGTCGAGTGGCCTATCAGACAGCGCCGCTAGAAGAGGCGGTGCTCATCGCCGGATCTGGCCACGTTGATCTCTGGTTTGCCTCGGGAAGTACAGACACTGCAGTTCAGGTGACACTGACTGAGATTCGTGCCGACGCAATGGAGCAGCGCTTGCAGTGCGGGTGGCATCGCCCCATCCATTCGGTTGAAGACCCGGACCACTCGGATGCGCTGCGTGTTGATTACACCTTCCTTGAGGGAGACCGTCGACCACTCGTGGTTGGTGAATGGACAAACTTTCGAATTCCCATTCATCCCTTCACACATCTGCTGCGGGCAGGTTCCCGGCTGAGGGTGGCAGTGTCTACCCCCGGGCGCGATCACCCGTTCTGGTGCTTCGAGAACCCAATTTCTGAAGGTGCAGTTCATCAGGTAGGGCGAAGCGCTGAACACGCCTCCTCGCTGGTGCTTCCCATCTGGCCCCTCAGAATTGACCATCCGGCTGACTACCCACCCGCTGGCTCACTTCGCGGGCAGCCGAATCGGCCAGCGCAAGCAATTCAGAACGTGTCGGTGAATTGATGCCCATATTTCGGCCCGCAAGGGTCAGGGAAATCTTGCAGGAGCGCCCGGGCCTTCAACGTTTGTTGGTTGAGATGGCCGATGGTTCAACCGCTCGAGCGTATGTGCTTACTGCGCTGACCGGTGAGTGTCAGCCCGACGACGAGGTCATCGTGAATACAACGGCGGTTGAGCTGCAGCTAGGCACCGGGGGTTGGCATGTAGTGCATTGGAACCTCGCAGCCAAGGAGTTCATCTCTCCAGGGCCTGACCACATCATGAAGCTTCGTTATTGCAGTCTTCAATTTGACGCGGGCACCGATGAGTTGCGTCATCCGGAGTGTGACCTGCCCCTCGGTGGGACTCCAGTTGTTGTGTGTTCAGTCCACAGCCAAGTCGCCGCAGTTGCAGCAGCGTTCGCGCAAGTAGCGCCGGGCAAGTCCTTGGTCTACGTCATGACAGATGGGGCTTCGCTTCCTTTGGTTATCTCAGACTTAATCTGCGATCTGAAGGCGCGGCACTTGATCTCGGGAACAGTGACCGCAGGCCACGCCTTTGGTGGAGACCTAGAAGCCGTGAGTGTGGCTTCGGCCTTGGGCCTTGCTGTCCATACGCTTCAGGCTGATGCAGTGGTGGTCTGCATGGGGCCCGGTGTCGTGGGTACCGGCACTGCGCTCGGGACCACAGCAGTCGAGGTCGCATCAGTACTCGACACCGTCGCAGCGCTTGGTGGAACTCCTCTTCTTTGTGTGCGCGCCTCAAGTGGAGATCCTCGCCCTCGGCATGCAGGCATTTCGCATCACACAAGGACTATCGCAAGCCTTTCCCATTGTGAGCCCTGGGTGGCCGAAACACCGATCGAGGCTTCAGCTCTACCTGGAGTTCGCGCAATAAACACTGGGGTTGTGGTCAATGTTGTAGAGCTGATGGAATCGGCAGGATTGAAGACCACCACGATGGGAAGAACGGTTGTAGAGGACCAGATGTTCTTTGAGGCTGCGGCTTCCGCTGGGGTTCTGGCGGGGCAGATGCTGGTATCTGATGAGCGCTAGACCGTTGGCAACAGCTAATAGGATACGCCCGTGGCAAGGGTAGAAAGACTCCTCAACTTAGTGGCGGCACTGATCGACACCTCGACCCCGCTTACTGCCGAGCAAATTCGTGTACGAGTTCCTGGCTACCCAGAACCTGATGCTGCGGGGAGTGGTTCCGGTAGGTCAGATTCTGCATTTCATCGCGCGTTCGAGCGCGATAAAGAGTCACTCCGTGAAGTTGGCATCCCCATAGAAACTCTTGAGGTGCATCACCTAGAGCAGCCTCGCGCTGCTTACACCATTATTCGCGATACCTATGAGTTGCCCGATCCGGGACTGAATACAGATGAGCTCGCTGCTCTCCACCTTGCTGCGACGATGATTCAGGCCGAGGGTCTTGACCCAGATGATCTGGAAGAGGGGCTCCGACGCTTAGGCGGCTTGACCTCGGAGGTAGCCCCTAGTGCTGCACCGGTTGGAGCAGTCCCGATGCCTCCACAGCTGTTGAGCTTGTTTGCCTGCACCTTGGAGCGACGCGTCGCAAGTTTTGACTACGAATCAAAGCCCAGGGAAGTTCAGCCCTACCGCTTGGAGTACCGACGCGGCCACTGGTACATGACGGGCTACGACCTTGACCGAGAAGCGCAGCGCAGCTTCCGTTTGGATCGACTCACCGGAGTGGTCACCGCGGGTGAGCCGGAAGGTTTTGTCGTACCACAGTCAGTTGAAGAAGTGCTGCTCAGGCCTTGGGAGATCGGTGACGGCCCCAGCACTGCCGCCCGAGTTCTTATTGACGCAGAGCTTGCTAGCGCAGTCATGGCGGAAGACCCCGAGCTTCGAGTGATTGAAACCCGCCAAGATGGTTCGCTTGTGTTGGAGCTCGACGTTCGTAACCCCGGAGGGCTTCGGAGTTTCATGATGAATTTTCTCGACCGAGCAGAGATCTTGTCGCCGGAGGAATATCGCAGCGAGATTGTTCTTTGGTTGAGCAACTTTGTTTCGTCACCAGCTGAGAGGCCAGCATGAGCGGCATTGCTGCACCAGATCGGGTTCAGCGCATTCTGGCAGTTATTCCTTACATTATTCAGAACCCAGGAACTCCCCTCACTGAACTAGCTCAGAGATTTTCGTTGAGCGAGTCTGATCTTCGTAACGACTTGGAGCTGGTTTTTTATGGCGTAGGTCTGTATCCGTTTACACCCGATGTGCTCGTCGAGGTGAGTTTCGACAATGACTGTGTGACAGTCAACCTTGCGGACTATTTCCATCGTCCAGTTCGGCTGACCCACGAACAAGCTCTCACCCTTCTCGCAGGGGGACGGGCTCTCATCGGCCGTAATGGCTCCGATCCTGATGGGGTTTTGAGTCGTGCGGTGCAGAAGTTGTCTGCAGTCCTCGGTGAGGGTGCAGAGTCTTCGGTCGAGGTCGCTCTTGGGCCAGCAGACACAGAGATCCTCGACGCGTTGCAGTCGGCAGTTGCTACGAAGTCTCGAGTTACCTTGAGTTATTACAGCTACGGCCGTGATGAGGCAACGCTGAGAGAAGTCGATCCCTATCGCGTCTTGAGCCGCCAAGGTCATTGGTATCTGCTGGCGCATTGTCACCTTGCAGATGCCGAGCGACTGTTCCGTATTGACAGGATCCAAGCAGTTGAGCTGACGGGGCAGAACTTTGATCCGCCAGAGTTGATCAGGGAAGTAGAAGAGACCCTTTCAGGTGCTTTCTCCGCAGTTGAATTGATGGGCCCTGAGTCGATTGCATGGGTAGCGGATGCCTATCCGTACGACGTGTTTGAACGTTTACCGGATGGCACTGTGCGCCTTGTCATCCCAGTTACTGCAACCCCATGGCTTGAACGACTGCTCTTGCGACTTGATCCCAGCACCACTGCGGTCGAGGTGCTTTCTGGAGAGTCGTTGCTAGGAATTCGTGTCGCTGCGGCCAGCCGAATTCTTACTCGCTATCTGCAGGTTTGAGCTCGCAAGCACTACCGAGGATTTCCTCAGCTCATACTGCGTCTCGGGCTGCCTTGGGCCTGTACCCTTCAGCGGGTGACAGATCAACCGCCTGACTCAACCTCGGAGTCACCTTCCGCTTCCGTGACTGACCAGCCTGCCGAACCCCTTCCCGCAACAGTCCAAGCACGACCCATGCAGCCAAAGTCAGAGGTGAACCAAAAGAGCGTTGCCCGCCGTCAACGCGCAGCATCTTTGCGAAACCTCATCGAGTGGGTTGCGGTCATTGTTGGTGCAGTACTCGTGGCAGTTTTGATCAAGACATTCCTTGTTCAGGCCTTTCGCATTCCCTCTGAGTCAATGGTGCCCACGCTAGAGATTGGGGATCGGGTGCTAGTCAACAAACTCAGTTATCGCGCCCATGACATCAACCGCGGAGACGTAGTTGTGTTTACGAGGCCGCCCGGCTTGCCTGCCGGTCCGGGTGAGCCAGAGGATTTGATTAAGCGCGTCATCGGGGTACCAGGCGACACCCTTCAGGCCAAAGAGGGCTCGATGTATGTAAATGGAAAATTGCTTGATGAACCCTATTTGCCCGAGGGGACATCTACGGTCAATCTCGATAAGCCCGTGACAATCCAAGACGGCCAAGCCTGGGTCATGGGAGACAATCGAAACAACTCCCAAGACAGCCGCGTCTTTGGTCCCATCGAAGCAGAGACCGTGATTGGTCGTGCCTTCACCATCATGTGGCCCCCGGGCCGAATAGGTTCGCTGTAAGCATCCGGATGCAGCTGCGACGGCAGTGACGTGGCTCTCAGGCTTCTGAGGACCCGTGCTTCTTCGGACACTTGCCTCTTCGGACCTGTTCTTCTTAAGACCCAGTGGTCATGTCAAGCATCCGGTCGACATGGTCACTGAACACTCCGTCGATACCCATATTCAGCAAGGCGCCAATGGTTCTCTCATACTGGGCATCCCACCCGAGTGTGAGCCGAGTAAACCGGTGAAACAGAGTGACTTGGCCTGCGCTCCACTCGCTGTGATGCAGGTTGACTGCGTCGATTCCAAGGTGTCGAAGTTGCGCAGCGTGACGCTCTGCGCCTTGGCTCATGGCAGTCATGCGAGTCGAATGCACTAGGCGGGCAGGTCGTGAGAGTTCACGCCAAGATTCCAACAACGATAGGTCCGGATGGCATAACCAGAGTCGGTCGCAGGCGCCAGCCGTGTTGGCTACTCGAAGAACCTCTTGGGTGACAGCTGGGTCCTTGATATCGAGGGAGAGTTCAAACTCCCGCCCGCATTGCTCGTACAACTCGGCTAGTGAGGGAATGTGAGCTGGCAGATCTGATCGGTTGACCGCCGAGATCGGTTTACGGCGAAACGCTCCGCCCACCACACCGTCGTGGTCAAGCACGGCTACTCCGTCGGCTGTGATCCAGACATCGCTCTCAAGGCCGGTTGCCCCTAGGCGCAGCCCCAGTGTGAAGGCCTCGAGCGTGTTATCAGGGGCATGTGCTCGAGCGCCGCGATGAGCAAAAAGCACCGCTGGCTTGTTCAGAGTAGGAAATGTCGGGTCCATCCGACTAAATAGTGCCACTGAATCTTCATTCTGGTGGCAATCCGAGGTCGAAAAAGTAAGGAGGATCCAAGGTTTTAGCGCCAAATATGAGTAAAAATAGAAAACCTTGAGGAGAATGTTCAACCCTCCACTAGGAGCGACCGATAGTAATCAGGTACGTGACACAAGGAGACACTGATGGCACTGATTCGAGCAACCTGTAGCGACTGCGGCGACGTGGAGTTGCGTTCCCGCGATCTTCGGGTCCGTACTTGCGTCGATACGTCCGAGGCTACCTATCTCTTTCGTTGCCCAATCTGTCGAATGATTGAAGTGCGAGCCGCCGAGGATCACGTCGTTGATGTGCTTCTTGCTGCTGGTGTGACATCAGAGGACTGGCTTCTTCCAGCGGAACTGCAGGAAGTTCATTCTGGAGACTCCATCGACCACGATGATGTTCTGGACTTTCATCACTTGCTCAGTACCACTGATTGGTTCACTACGTTGGCGACGATGACAGACCGATAACCGACCTTGTTCTCCGGGACGCCCCGCCGCTTCTAGCCGGGGCGTCCCGCTGTATTTTTGCTCTCCCTCAGAATTGATCACTCAAGGCAACAGGCATGCTGCTTGCGCAGGGTATCTTCTGTAGGTGTTCGCTATAGCTGTGATCCTTGCTGCGGTGCTTGTCTCGACGCTGCTTCTCTCTGTAACGGTTCGGAGACTCTCGAATGCGAGTGAGGGATTGAAGTCGCTCAAGTTTGTTCCAGCGATTCGAGTGTCCGAGGACTTAAGGCAAGCTTCGGATGAACTAACTGCCAAGTTGGATGAACGGATCAAGGGGTAGCGAGCAGCAATGTTCAACGTGACAGGCGGTGAGTTGATCATCATTTTGGCGGTCGCACTCGTCGTCCTTGGCCCCGAGCGCATTCCCGAGGTCGCTCGGAGTGCTGGTCGGATGATCAACAAGATCAAGACAATGACCGAGGGGTTTAGCAGCGGCGTGTCGGACGTCATGGATGACCCGGCGATGAAGCCGTTTAAAGAACTCACTGAACTCGCAGCTAACCCTCGGCAGAAGCTCGCAGAGTATGCGCTCGAGGCAGAGGCCGAAGAGCGTGCAAAGAAAGAGGCAGCGCGACAGGCTGCTGATGAGCCAGTTCTTTCCGTTCCATCTGAGTCGGAGATTCAGCCAGAGGCAGAACCCGAGGCAGAACCAGAGGCAGAACCAGAGGCAGAGCCAGAGGCAGAACCAGAGGTCGAAGCAGAGGTCGAACCGATGACTGAGCCAGACTCATTCAGGGTGAACGAAACATGAGTCGGCCATCTTGGTTTAAAGGTGCTGAGCGTGAGGGGGGAGACATGACCCTGAGCGATCACCTCCGCGAGTTCCGCTATCGCTTGTTGATCTGTGTGGTTGCAGTGTTGGTAGCCATGTTGCCGGCTTGGTTTTTCTACAACTGGCTGCTCGATATTCTCAACGCTCCCTACTGCAACGCACTTCGAGGCGTTGACCCACTTTCGGACTGCAAGTTCCTTGTCACAAACCTGCTCGATCCGTTCTCCTTGCGCTTGAAAGTCGCTGGGTACGGAGGGTTGTTTCTGGCCCTGCCGATCATCTTGTGGCAGCTCTGGAGATTCATTGCCCCAGGGCTCTACAAAAAGGAACGACGCTACGCTTTGGCCTTTGTGCTGTCCTCCTTCTTCCTCTTTACAGCCGGTGCAATCGTTGCATATTTCACCCTGAGTCAAGCGGTGAACTTCCTAGTGCGAGTCGGTGGGCCAGAGATCGATATTCGATCCGGGCCTGTTGAGTTTGTGCGGCTCTCGCTCTTCATGATGCTCGCTTTTGGAACCGGCTTCCTCTTTCCCGTCGTGCTTGTGGCGATGCAGATGATTGGCGTCGTGACCCCGAAGCAGCTCTCATCGTGGCGGAGGCAGACGGTACTTATCATTGTGATTCTCGCTGCGGCGATTACGCCTAGCGGAGACCCAATTTCGTTGGCAGCACTAGCAATTCCGATGTACCTCTTCTACGAGGTAGCTGTGCTGATCGGCCGCTTACTGGTTCGCAAAAAGGCAAAGTCCGAAGATCCAGCCTCCGCTGAGCCAGACGAGGCAGCAGTCTGAAAGCGGGATTTAACCACGACTTTGCTCTGGACCCCTTCCAGATCGAAGCAATAGCCGCGCTGGAGCGCGGCCAGAATGTTCTTGTCTCAGCGCCCACTGGTTCGGGTAAAACCGTTGTTGCCGAGCACGCAGTTTCTTTAGCGCTCAACTCCGGCGGAAGATGCTTCTATACAGCGCCCATCAAGGCTCTCTCCAATCAGAAGTACAACGACTTATGCGCTGTGCTGGGCGCTGATCAGGTTGGACTACTGACCGGCGATCGTGCAATCAACAGCGGAGCGGCAGTAGTGGTGATGACCACCGAGGTCCTGAGGAATATGGTCTACGCGGGGTCTACGGCGCTTGATGATTTGCAGTGGGTTGTGCTTGACGAGGTCCACTTTCTAGCAGATGCCTACCGGGGGCCGGTCTGGGAGGAAGTCCTGATCCATACCCCTGTGAGCGTGCGCTTTGTCTGCTTGTCTGCCACTGTGTCGAACGCCGAGGAGCTTGGCGATTGGGTAACTGCACTCCGTGGGCCGACTCATACAGTGGTCGAACATCGCCGGCCGATTGAGTTAGACCCGCTGCTCTTTGTAGGGGACCGAACTGCTGAGCGTGAGCACCTTGTGCCACTGATTGTCAACGGGGTGACGAACCCCGAGGGTCACCGCTTTGATGGTGACCAACAGCGTCCACCCGCTACCCAACACAGGCGACAGCGCTCGCGCTTTTTCACTCCGCGCCGTGTTGAAACAATTGAGCGGCTCGCATCCGAAGGCCTTCTCCCAGTGATCTACTTCATCTTCAGCCGCAAGGGCTGCGATGAGGCTGTCCGGCAGTGCTTCGATGCAGGTCTGCGCTTGACCCAACCAGAGGAGCGGCTTCGCATTCGAGAACTAGTGGAAGCAAGAACAACTTCTTTGAGCGACGCAGACCTTGATGTGCTGGGGTATGACACATGGCTCGAAAGCCTTGAGCAGGGGATTGCATCGCATCACGCTGGAATGATCCCTTCGTTTCGTGAGGCAGTCGAGGATTGTTTTGTGCAGGGCCTCGTCAAAGCGGTCTTTGCCACCGAGACACTTGCGCTTGGGATCAATATGCCGGCTCGCACAGTAGCGATTGAGCGTTTAAGTAAATACAACGGTGAAGGACACGAGTTCTTGTCTCCCGGGCAGTTCACGCAACTCACGGGGCGTGCAGGTAGGCGCGGTATCGACGATCAAGGTTCTGCTGTGGTGTTGTGGTCACCTTTCGCAACTTTCTCTCAGGTTGCCACGTTGGCGGCTAGCCGCGAGTTTCCGCTGGTGTCGTCATTTAGGCCTACCTACAACATGGCAGCGAACTTGATCGAACGATATGACGAAGGTCCTGCGATGGAAGTATTGACGCGATCATTCGCTCAGTTTCAAACTGATCGGGCGGTTGTGCTGCTCTCTGCTCGCGTCGATCGACTCGAACAAGAGATCACCGAGCTGAGCTCTCATGAAGCTAGTACCGCTGATTCTGTCTTCGATGTGGCTGGATACGTGGCAATCACTGATTCGATCCGGCAACTCAAGCGTGATTCTCGGGGGCAACGCGCCGCAGTCGAAAGAGCCTTGGCTGCCCTCAAGCCAGGCGACGTCATTGAGCGGGGTACCCGCAAAGGAAGCAAACTTTTTCTGGTGCTGTCAGTCTCTTCTCGTAAAGGCGGCATCGTGCGCGTGCGTGGCGTAAACCCCAGTGGCAACTCTGCATCACTTGATGTTGCAACCGTGAGTGGGTCTCTTGTGCCCGTGGCGCATCTTGATCTGCCGGTTCCGTATATGCCTAAAGAAGCCTCCTTTCGCAGGGAGTGCGCCTCGCTCCTGCGTCGCGTGAACCCGAAAAAGCTGGCTGCTCGTTCCCAAATAGCTGCCAGTGGTGGGGGATCGAAGCGAACTGCGAGCCCTGACGCGGACCCCTACTTCGAAGCAGTGCAGGCCCAACAAGAGCATCCCCTGCACGATCACCCAGATCGCGAGGAACTGATGAAGCAGCAGTTTGCCTTGCACAGGTTGCAACAAGAACAGCAGGTGCTGCTTCAAGAGATTGAACGCCGAGGATCGGGCCTTGTGCAGCGCTTTGGGGCAGTCAGAGGTGTCCTCGAGAGCACGGGGCACAGTGATGGATGGTCGCTTACGCAAGCTGGACTGAGGCTTCGGCGGATCTATCATGAGTCCGATCTTCTGATCTCACTGAGTCTGACTGAGGGAATCTTCGACGGTCTGGAAGATGCTGAGCTTGCAGCACTGTTGAGTTGTCTGACCTATGAGCATCGAAGTTCAGAGCCTGCACCTGCGCCGCTGCTGCCGAGTACGGAACTCCGTCAGCGATTCGGCGTACTGCTAGCCACGTGGAAACGGTTGGAGCGCCAAGAGCGAGGGCTCAAACTTCCCCTCACTCGTGAGCCCGCTGGAGGGTTCGCTGCCTCTGCCTGGTGTTGGTCTACTGGGCAGCAACTAGATGACATTCTTGATGAAGATCTAAAGGGTGGTGACTTCGTGCGAAACGTTCGTCAGCTCATTGATCTCCTCAGGCAGATAGGTGACATCGCCCCGAATCCAGCCACCGCTAAATCTGCTCGCCGTGCTGCTGCTTCGCTCTCGCGCGGGGTTGTGCTCGCCTCTGGAGAGGCGTCACAACAGTGAGCTTTTGGCCCAGCGGGAATCAGAGATGACCATCAAGAAGGGAGAATCTTGGGGAGAACCCGGCGAGTTAGAGGATTCTGGACACGTAGTGGCTAGCGACATTGAGCTCGCAGAGCTCCTACAGTCGTATCGAGACTCTCAGCAGGTGGCTCCGGTAATCGGTCTCGTTGGCGGGTCGCTTCACCGCACTCTGGGAGCACCTCAACGAGATGAATCTGCTCTGCGCTCAGGACAGGGCTACCAGTTTTCTATTGATGTGGGCATATTGGGCTTTCAGGATCCACTCGGCGAGTCAAACGAGGTGCTTTTTGTGGCTCACATGCTCGCCCTGACAGACTCAAAAATGAGGCTTTGGAAGGGCCGCACCGTTATAGCGATGAACGCTGGCTTCGTAGGAGATCTCAATCTGGGCCCACGATCTCATCCAAATGATGGCCGACTAGATGTGACCGATGGGCAACTAGTCGGATCTCAGAGGAAGCAAGCACTTCGCCGAGCACCCAGTGGCACTCATGTTCCGCATCCGGACCTTGTCGAGACCCGGGTCCGCAGCCGAGTCGAGGTTTCTGGCGATACTCGCTTTCAATTCTGCGCCGATGGAAAGTTTCGTGGTTGCAGCAGCCAATTCTGGATCATGTGTTTGCCCGATGCTGCACAGATTCTTGTCTAGACATGCAAGGGCGCGTTGTTGCCAGACCTCGCTAGCCTAAGAGTCATGCAGGCATGGAACCTTCCTGAATCTCCCGGTCAGTTTGTTTGGGGTGAGGTACCAGATCCCCAAGCAGGCCCAGGCCAAGTCAGAGTGAAAGTTCGTGCTTCGGCACTGAACCACATGGACTTGTGGCTCACCACAGGGTTACCCAAACCGCCTTCCTTTCCCCATGTCCCTGGAAACGATGTAGCGGGTGTGGTCGAGACGCTTGGTGAGGGTGTCACTCGCTTCGCCATTGGCGACGAGGTGGTTATCAATACTGCGCTCGTCCCCGAATCTGCGCTCGAGCGAGGTCTTGACTCGGTACTCGACCCGAAGATGAGACTCTTGGGTGAGCACTGCTGGGGTGGTCACGGAGAGTTCTGTGTGGTGGCTGCTCACCAACTTGAGTTCAAGCCGAAGAATCGAACTTGGGCTGAGGTGGCCTCGTATCCAGTCTGCACGACAACAGCTTGGCGCCTTCTCCGGCGCGCTCGGCTTGCCCCCGGAGAGACCGTGCTGATTACCGGTATCGGCGGCGGAGTAGCAACGGCGGCAATGCAACTGGCACTCCATCTTGGAGCCCGTGTCTTTGTTACTTCTAGAGATCCGGCCAAACGCGCTCGTGCTGTTGAACTCGGCGCAGAAGGGGCATTCGATTCGAAGGGGCCTTACCCGATTAGCGCCGATGTGGTCGTAGACAGCATTGGCCCAGCAACTTGGGAATACTCGGTGCGCACACTGCGCCATGGTGGACGCATGTGCGTTTGCGGGGGTACTTCCGGCCCTAAAGTTGAGTTGAATTTGCCGCGGCTGTTCTTTAAGCAACTAGACATTTTGGGAGCGAGTTGCGGCAGCCAAGAAGAGTTCAGATATGTAACTTCGCTGATGGAAGAGGGACTGCCTGTGGTACTCGATGAGATCCTGCCGCTCTCAGAGTTTCCCCGTGCGCTTGACCGCTTACGCACTGCATCACAACTCGGAAAAGTTGTGTTGGAGCACCCGGAGTGAGCACGCATTCAGTGCAAGCCAAGCAGCGAGCTGGCGAATACGTCCAAAGCATTTCAGACCTTCTCATTGACATCTCACATCAAATCTGGGAGCAACCCGAGCTTGCCTTCGAGGAGCGGCGTGCACACGATTTGCTCTGTAGGACCCTGAGCGAAGTTGGTCTCGAAACTGAGCCGCATGCGTACGGCCTCGAGACTGCGTTCCAAGCGAGCGCTGGGACCGAGGGCCCGGAGATTGCAGTGATCTGCGAGTACGACGCCCTACCCGGGATTGGTCATGCCTGTGGCCACAATGTCATTGCCGCGGCGGGACTCGGAGCGGGGCTAGCGGCAGCGAGCATGGCTGCAGAGCTAGGTGGACGAGTGCGGATTCTTGGCACCCCAGCAGAAGAGGGCGGTGGCGGCAAAGTCTTTATGTTGCGCGAGGGTGCCTTTGAGGGGCTCGATGCGGCGATGATGATCCATCCCGCGGACCACAATCTTCCGACGTTAACCACCCTTGCTGTTCATTGCCTCAAGGTGCACTACACCGGGGTTGCCTCGCACGCGGCTGCAGCACCCCATCTTGGACGTAATGCGCTTGATGCGGCAGTACTTGGATACATGAACGTAGCTGCGCTTCGTCAGCACATTCGTAGCGATGAGCGAGTCCACGGAGTCTTCCTCAACGCCGGCGAGGCTCCCAACATTGTTCCTATGGCTGCTAGCGCTCATTGGTTTGTACGCGCCGCTACAACTCAGCAGCTTGAGGAACTGAAAGCTCGCGTCGTTGATTGCTTGGCTGCAGGAGCGCTCGCTGCTGGCTGCGTGATGGATATTGAGTGGTTGGACCCTGCGTACAGCGAGATGAGCGATAACGATCGGCTGCTCAGCAGGTACCAAGAGAACGCTGAACTGCTAGGTCGGCCATTCGCTGATCCTGAAGTTGTTGGATACGTAATGGGTAGTACCGATATGGGAAATGTCAGCCAGGTGCTTCCCACCATTCATCCACTTATTGCCGTTGCCCCCGAAGGCGTATCGATTCACACACCCGAGTTTGCAGCCTTTGCTTGCAGCGATGCAGGTGACCGTGCCGTAATAGACGGTGCAACTGCCCTCGCCGCCACGGTTATCGACTGCTGGCTGGACCCGCTGTAGATGCATACGGATTGAAAACCCCGCTTCCAAAGCTGCTGAAGTGGCCCTTGAGCTAAGAAATCTCGGCTGATTTTCCTCTTCTCGGCCGGATATCGCCTAGGGGGTCGCTCAAGAGACCTATTGTGAATAGGTGAGTTCCCTCGTACCAACGTACGTCGCTGAGCAGTTCACCGAAGAGGAGCAGGTTGTCCTCCGAAGGTACTTCTCAAATCTCGACGGCCCAGTTTTTGCTTTAGTCAATCTTCCCGAGGTGGTGAAGGGCGCACTCTTTGCGCGCTATTCCAGATCGGCGAAGTCGCTCAGAAGGTTATTTGTTGACGAGTTTGTCGGTGAACTCGATACAACCGGTGATGAATCTGTGGATGCCACCATTGGATTGGACCGCGCCGAGGCACTGTACGACCGGATCTTCTTTGAGTATGGCGATGACAGTGTGGCTCAGCTCGGTGGAGTGCATCTTGCCTGTGAGCAGGCCTCAAACTTGTTAACCAAGATTCTTGAGTGGGGCCGCCTGATGTCCTACCTAGAACAATCGACACGCTATATCCCCTATGACGAGCGACTCGGTGGACGTTTTCGTTATCACCGCGACCCAGAGCTCTTGGGCTCCTCAATGGGCGCTAGGTACGTCGGCGACATGGATCGCTTATTCGATACCTATGGCGAGCTGGCGCGGTCTATTCAAGATCACTTCCGGGAGCGTTACCCGAAGAGCGAGCAGGACTCGGACTTTGTGTATCGCCAAGCCATTAGAGCGAAGGCCTTTGATGCAACTCGCGGGATACTGCCCGCTGCTTCGCTCTCTAATGTTGGTATCTATGGCTCAGGTCAGGGTTTCGAAGCCCTGCTGTTGCGCATGCGTTCGCACCCGTTACCAGAGGCTCGCCAGTACTCGGACCTCATGTTGACCGAGTTGCGCAAGGTGATCCCCAGTTTCTTGCGTCGCGTTGATCTGCCCGATAGAGGCGGTGCCTGGTCGAACTACATGACCACCAACCGTGAGGCTATGGAGACCGTGGCATATGAGATGTTGCCTGGCGACGAGTCCTCAGGCCTTGCCGCTCCAACGGTCACCCTGCTCGATTGGGACCCCGAAGGAGAGGTGAAGGTCATCGCCGCAATGCTGTACCCGCATACCAGCATCCCAGAGGCGCAGATCCTTGATCGTGTTCGTTTGATGTCAGTTGAGGATCGTCTGGCAGTGGCCCGTGCCTACGTGGGCGAGCGAACCAATCGGCGTCACAAACCAGGTAGGGCCTTGGAGAGAACTGATTATCGCTTCGATGTGGTCTCTGACTACGGGGCTTTTCGTGATCTGCAGCGTCATCGACTCATGACCGTGGAGTGGCAAGAACTCACCCCGCGCCACGGGTACACCCGTCCAGTCTCCATTGATGATGCAGGACTTACGGCTCAGTTCGACGAGGCAATGGGCATTTCCAAGGATCTCTGGACTGACCTCTCGGAGCGATTCCCCGAGCGGGCAGGGTATGCCGTCTCGTTGGCATATCGAATTCGATACGCGATGCAGTTCAACGCACGCGAAGCAATGCATCTGATTGAGCTGCGGACCTCAATCCAAGGCCACCCCAGCTATAGATCTGTAGGACAAGAGATGCATCGTCTGATCGCGGAGCAGGCCGGTCATCGAACGATCGCAGAGATGATGCTGTTTGTTGATCATTCGGGCGAGCCTGAGCTCGAACGGCTGCAGGCCGAGCGACAGGCAGAGTCACGTCGCTCGTCAGCGAGTTAACAACCATGTTGGGGTCGATCTGAAGCCGCCCAACCTTCGTAAAACCCCTAGTAATAAGGTCCTAAGTCCTTTTTTGGAGTGAATGTGACACGGGAGCCTGATTGAGTGTCTAGGATGCGGCCCGACTTCAGCCGAATTCTGGCATGTCTACGTGAACGGAAGAGAAATCTTGGAAGATGACATTGACGGCGAAGATGCCGAAGCCCTCGAGGAAGAAGAACTTGAGGAAGATGACCTAGAGGTCGACGAACTCGACGAAGACGATGATGGCGAACTTGACGATCTCGTCACAGGAGATGTCATCGTGGATGACATCTCTGCAGAGGTTGTTGTCGAGGAGGAAGAGGAGGATGCTCCTGCCGCTCGACGTAAGCGACCCTCCGATGTCAACGACGATGAGGACGAGGACGTAGATCCCGATGACGTTGAAGCAGACCTCGATGCAATCCTGAAGGATCGCATCGCAGCAACCCCTGATGATGACGAGGATGAAGAAGAGATTGCTGATGCTTCTTCCGATGCTGACGGGAGTGAGCGGGTTGCCGCGAAGTCTGCTGAAGAGTTCACCTGCGGAACTTGTTTCATGATTGTTCATCCTCGGCAGTTCGGACCGAAGGACAATCTGGTGTGCCCCGAGGGATACTCTCCTTGTCCTTCTATTGCAACGGTTCAGAAGCGGCTGAAGAAGGCTGCAAAAAAGTAAACTCAGTATGCAGGCAGGTCTGACTTTTAGGTCAGCGCAAATCAGGGCATCCTTGTAGCTATGTTTGAGCAGACGAAGCAGGACGATCCAGACTCCGATCTGAAGACCGCTTCCACAGACCCCTCTGCTCAAGCAGCTGTGGGGTCGCTGATTTCTGCTGTACCGCTTTTGGTCAGCCGAAGCCTCCGGCAGTTTGAGCTAGCAAGTTCTTTGCTTGTGGCGCTCTCCTGCCATCTGACTGCGCGCTCTACACATGAGGTCACCGCTGATGCTCTTTTAGCGGCCGGAGCGGTACGACCTGAGCCACTCGATGTGCTTGACGTATTGAATGAGGACTCATCAAATGACTCTCACGATGACAGTGGGGTTGTTGCGCAGCGGGGGAGTAGTGATCCTGAGGGCCACGAAGGCGCCTCGTCACCAACTACGCAGATACTCGAGGCAGACCTTGGGGTGCCCGACTACGACAGCCTCGCAGCATCACAGGTGGTGCCACGCCTAGCAATGTTGGCAACGAGCGATCTTCAGTCGATTCTTGCCTATGAGCAAGCACACCGTCGGCGGCAGACAATTATGAATCGTGTGACGGAACTTCTAGATTCCAAAGCTCCTGAGAGTGAATAGTTCCGGGGGTGACTCAAAGAGCTCCGAACTCCCAGATCACCAAGCTTTGGTTCATCCAGAGCCGAAGATGTCTACACGAGTTGCGGGGACAGTGGACGCTGACAGTGTTCGGTTCCTTCGTCACCTAGCGAGGGTGCATATCTCGCAGCAGCGAGGCGGAGAAGTGGCTCTGCTGAGTGACTTCGCCGATCTGGAAGCCCCAGAGAGCAATGACGCCCAGGATCTCACCGCTGATCGCCTCGTCTGGCTCGGTTGTATCGATGATGTGGCGGTTGGGTATGTTTCAGCTCAGATTTTGCAGCTCACAGACGGCTATGCGCTGTGTCAGATCAGAGAGATGTTCGTGGAGTCAGAGGCCCGCGAGATAGGAGTCGGCGAGCTGCTCATGAAGTGCGTCATTCAGTGGGCGCAGGAGCGGGGCTGCGGAGGAATTGACGCCACAGCGATGCCAGGCGACCGAGAAACCAAGAACTTCTTCGAAACCTTTGGGCTCGTTGCTAGGGCAATTACGGTGCATCAGGATCTGCGGGGCACATGAGTCATCCCTCTCTGCGTGTCGCTGCCCTTGTGCCTCGAGGCGATGATTATCTGATGCTACGCACTGGCACGCACTGGCAACTGCCCGCGGCTTCGGTTCGCATTGGCGAGACTCTTGCAGAGGCTGTGGTTCGAGCATTGGCAGATCAAGTCGGTCTCGTTGATGCGATTTGTGGGCCGTTCATCGGTTGGGCCGAAGCCGTCGAGGCCGTAGCTCCTGACACTCACAGCGTAACTATGTACTTTCGCGCAGTGACTCTTGAGTCCGAGACAGAACCCAGTTCCCCATCCGCAGAGGTCCGCTGGATACCTTCGTGGGATGCCGCAGAGTTGGGCCTGGCCGATGGCTTAGCCGAGTTCCTGAGCGATCATGGCTACATCGAGACTCTCGTCTAGTTCCTGCCCTGCCGAGACCCCCGCCGGGCCTCGCAGGACACACCTAGTTTGACTCTGCTGAATCTCTGAGGGCTAGCGGCCCTTCCACTCTGGCGGTCGCTTCTCGATGAATGCATTCAGACCTTCTGCGAAGTCCTCGGTTCCAAACATCTTCACAATTCCATCTCCTGACAACTTCCAGCCAACGTCATCAGGCTGATCAGTAGCTTCAAGAACAATTTTGCGGCTCTCTCTGACTGCCAAGGGTGCATTCGCGGTGATCTCGGCGGCAAGGGTCTTTGCAGTCTCAAGCGCTTCGCCCTCTTCGCAGAGTCGATTGACCCAGCCGAACTCGTATGCCCGTTCAGCGGGAAAGTCCAGCCTTCCGGTCAGTACCAGTTCCATAGCAATGTTTCGTGGCAACTTCCGGGGGAGCCGGAAGAGTCCACCTGCTGCGGCAACAAGGTTGCGCTTTACCTCGGGTACCCCAAACACAGCGGTCTTTGATGCGACGACAAGGTCTGCGGCGAGCACCAACTCGGTTCCTCCGGCCAAAGCAGGACCATCGACTGCAGCAATAATCGGCTTGGTCCGCTCACGCTGCACAAAACCGCCAAATCCGCCTTTTGCAGTTGACATACCGCCGGGATCAGTCGCCATCTGCTTGAGGTCCGCGCCCGCACAGAAGATGTATCCCTTCTCTGTCTTTGCGCCAGTCAGGATGCCCACCCAAACCTCGTCGTCAGCCTCGATCTGATCGATTGCTGACTCGATACCCTGAGCGACTTCGCTACTTACTGCGTTGCGCGCCTCGGGACGATTAATGGTGATGATTCCAATGTTGCCAATTTTTTCATAGTCAACTGTCATGACGCGGAATCTAGCGCAGCAGGAGCCCTCGTCGCGCACTCGCCGGTTCTATCAACCGTCCTCAGCGCTGTCGTGACCGAATGCCCTTAGTCCTCAACGGTGAGGTCTTCGACGATAACCGCCTCATCTACTGTGACTGTCTCCTCAACGACGAGGATTTCCTCGACGTCCACGATGACTCCGTCGATGCTCTCGACGAGCAGCACATCATCAATCACGATGGTGTCTTCCACAACGATGATGTCTTCAACAACGACGACTTCTCCATCGCTGTTTTCGACCAAGACTTCCTCGACCAAAATGGTCTCTTCGACGATGATTTCCTCGCCAATAACAATCTCGTCGACAGTGACTTCGCCTGTCGCTACTGGTGATGATTCCTCTGAAGTACTCATTGCACTGTTCTCCCTATCGTTGTTTGTGGCATCAAGACTTTGCTCTCCACTCGAAGTGGAGTTGGTTTTCGTAACCTCGGGTTTTGCTGATCCAGACTTATTCGACCCAGATTTTGACCCTCCGGGCTTTGACCCTGCGGGCTTTGAGCCGCGAGGCCCGTTCCGTCCGCGCTTCTTTGCCGCAGCGGCAATTTCGGCGGGGTCAAGGCCAAAGAGTTCAACAATCTTTGGCAGCCGGTCTCCGACACGTCGAACGGCGTCGAGCAGAGCAGGCGTCGGTTCTTCGGGCCGTCCCGCTGGCGTCACCTGATTCCGTACCGGTGAGAATGCCAACGCGTCCAATGCGGCAGCCCACAGATCTTGATTGACTGTAGGGGTCAGTCCTTCCGAAACAGCGGTGACCAAACGACTTGAGAGTTCGACTGGCAGTGGTGCGCCGGCTTTGGGCGGGCGTGAACTCAGACGAAGCGCCCGAACGAAGCGACCACCGTCAAGATTAGAAGTGATATCGGCAATCCAAAGCGCCTGCTCCTCCTCGATCCTTCGTGTCAGGCCGGCCTGGATCTGCTCCTTGAGAGCGAGAGCCTCTGCATCGCGTGCAACACCATCTGCTGCAACAATCACCGAACGAAGGTCACGCAAGTCGAGTTCTTCAAGATCAGCCAAAGCGGCCTCGGCACGATCGAGCCACTCTGCAGCACGAAGCTGAGGGAGCAAGTCCTCTGCAAGGGCAATCAGTTGTTCCGATGGTATCTCCGGCCGGTTCTCTTTCTTGGCCTGCGCATTTTGCTCTGCGATTGCCTCACGAACTGCTGGAACCCCTCCTCGGATGACTTGCTCCGCAATTGGACGGTGTTCTACCGGGAGCGTGTCGAGCACAGCAGCGCGGTGGGCGCGGCCCGGGCGCAAGCGCTTCGGCCTTGGCCGCTCTGGGGCTGCTTCTGGACGCGGACCGCGAGGGCGGTCGCTTCGTGATCGATCTCCGTCTGCGCGAGCGCCGGGTGGGCGGCCTGCTCCAGCGCCGTCACGTCCACCGCCGGGGCGGCCGCCGTCTCGTCCACCGCCGGGACGATCTCCGCGTGGCTTGCGATCTCCGCGTGGTCCGCGGTCATCGCGGTCTCTGCGCGATCCTCCGCGATCTCCATCCCTAGAACGTCCCGACTTCTCGACCAGGGTGCTCGTGACAAGCGGCTCATCCTGTCGGGTACCAATGACGGTCAACATCTCTGGTTCTTTCCGAGCAGCCTTCGGAGGAAGCACGTTCAGAATCTCAATGCCTTCTAGTTCGAACTCGGCATCAGCGCGAACGACATCTCCGACTTTGCAACCTGCAGGAAGAATTGATGAGCGTAAATCGCCCTTGGGCTGTTTGGCGCCGGCAGCGCGCCAAGTCCAGGTTCCATCGGGGCGTTCACTTGTTAGTTCGATCTCTAGACGACGAGGCATAGTTGTCTCAACCTATCGAAGATCAACGCCAGAGGAGAACCCCCGATGAGTACGAACATCTCAGAGAACAGATTTCTTGCCGATACGAAGTGGTCAAATGGCTCGCGAAGCGTGGTGATTACTGGCGTGACGGGGCAGGTTGCCGAGGTTGTGGCCACTGAACTTTCACAGCGGCATCGCGTGATTGGAGTGGCGCGCTTCACTGATGAATCAGCCCGGCAACGGCTCGAGGCTTGCGGAGTTGAGTGCATTCCAACTGATCTTCTTGCGGCTGAGTTCTCGGAAATCCCGACTGAGGTTGATGCCGTTTTGAACTTCGCAGTCGTGAAGTCACAGCGCTGGGATGTTGATTTGCGTGCAAATGCCGAGGCGGCAGGCTTGCTGATGGCGCATACTCGCCCAAAGGCGTTTCTTCAGTGCTCCTCAACGGGCGTGTACGCAGCTGCAGGTGCTCAGGTGCTTGACGAAGCAGCGCCTCTCGGAGACAACCATGCTCCGATCATGCCGACGTATTCAATCTCTAAGATTGCAGCTGAGGAAGTGGTGCGGACTATGTGCCGGTACCTGCAGATACCGACAACGATTGCCCGTTTGAATGTGCCGTACGGGGTTGGTCCGCTTGGTGAGCCAAGAGGTTGGCCAGCTTTTCATCTGGCCATGATGGAGGCGGGCATGGCAATTCCCGTCGAAGCTGATCAACCGAACTTGTTCAACCCCATCAATCTCATCGACATTGCTGCTTCGATACCTGCGCTGTTAGAAGCAGCAACAGTCCCTGCCACCATCGTGAATTGGGCTGGCGTCGAGCAGGTTTCTCTCGAGGAGTGGTGCAGTTTCTTGGCTCAACGCTGCGGACTGGTTGCAGAGTTTGAGGTGACCGACTCAACCATCGGTGGCGTGACAGTAGACACTTCAAAGATGCAGAGCATGTGCGGTCCAACCCAGGTGCCTTGGCAAGAGGGGTTTGCGAACCTAGCCGAGGCGTACCTGCAAGGCGTGCACCCTACTCAGGACTCCTGAGCGCACTGAGCAAGGCATTTTCGAGCACCTCGGGGAGGGCAGGGTGACACCAGATTTGCTCCTTGGCGAGACGATCCGCAGGGACTTCGAATTGCATTGCCTGAGCGATTTGTTGCATCAGGGTTGCGGCCTGTGGTCCGAGAACATGAGCCCCAAGGATTCGCCAGTCGGTTGGGTCGATAAGAATTTTGGCGAACCCCGTTGTGTCTTCAAGCGCCCAGCCAAATGCGACGTTCGAATACTCGCAAGAGCCAACCACGTAGTTCTGCCCTCCTGCCTGCAATTGCTGTTCTGTGAGTCCAACCGAACCAATCTGAGGATGCGAAAACACCGCATGTGGGATAACTCGTTGATCGATGCTGATGGGGGAGTCGGGGTTCAGCAGGTTATGGCTCACTACCTTGGCCTCTTGGTTTGCAAGGTGCTTCAGTTGCCAAGAGTTACGGACATCGCCGAGTGCCCACACGCCCGGAGCATCAGTCAACAAAGTTGAGTCCGTAAGCACGTAGCCGCTCGAGTCAAGATTCACTCCGGCTTTGCCCACATCAAGTTGTCTCCCATTGGGTGTACGTCCCGTAGCCACCAGTAAGGCATCCCCGCTGAGCAATGACTGCTCGCCGGAACCACTTTGCAACGTGAGTTCAAAACTTCCACCAACGTGCTGGACGGAAACTGCAGCCGCGTTGAGGTGAAGATCCACTTGATCAGAAAAAGCCTTCGTGAATCGGGAAGAAATTTCTGAATCGGTATGACGCAGCATTTCCGATCCGCGATGGATGACCGAGACATGGGAACCAAGAGCAGAAAATACATGTCCAAGCTCGGCGGCGATAAACCCGCCACCAAGGATGATCAGGTGTTTGGGAAGTTCCTCGATCCGCATAATGCTGTCTGACGTGTGAAAGGGGGTTCCTTGAAGGCCTGGCAGATCTGGCATATGCGGGTGGGCGCCGGCAGCGATCACAACATGGCGTGCCGAGACGACTTTGGTACTTCCATCATGGAGTTCGATGCTCAGGGTTCGCTCCTTGAGGAACCGTGCTTCACCAAGGAACACCGTGACGTTGTCTTGTTGTTGCCTATAGCTAGTTCCACCAGCAGCAATCGGGTCGATGCGCCCAAAGATGCGATCTCGCAAAGATGGCCAGTCAACGCTCACTGCGTTGATCTCTACGTTGAGGCGCTCGCTCGCTTCAACGGCCTCTCGCATGCGATCTGCAGGCAGGACCAGCATCTTCGAGGGGATGCATCCGGCATTCAGGCATGTCCCACCAAAAACCGAGCGCTCAATGATTCCAACCTTCCAAGAACTGAACTCTTCGCTCAGAAGCGAATTGCCTGAACCCGTGCCGATAATCAGCAGGTCGAACTCGTCCATCTCTAAGTCGTCCATGGCTCAAGGGTAGGTGGTTCGCATCTTCGGGACAGAAACCGCCAGACCGGTTCGGTATCAGATATAGAACGCGTTACAGTTTCCACGTTCAGTCAGACGGAGGCCATTATGCAGATTGCTTATACAGAAGAACAAGAGAAGCTTCGGGACGAACTCCGGGCCTACTACGACAAACTGTTGACTGATGAGGTGCGCAATGCGCTTCATGAAGAGATGGGTTGCGGAACCGTCACTCGAGAGATCGTCAAGCAGATGGCTGGCGACGGGTGGCTCGGCATTGGCTGGCCAACCGAATACGGTGGGCAGGGCCGAAGCCAAGTCGAGCAGTTCATCTTCTTTGATGAGTCCATGAGGTCGGGGGCACCAGTTCCCATGCTCACGATTAATACTGTCGGACCAACGATCATGCAGTACGGAAGTGAGGAACTGAAAGCAGATTTCTTGCCTAGGATCCTCGCCGGAGACCTGCACTTTTGCATTGGCTACTCCGAGAACCAAGCGGGAACAGACCTTGCTGCGCTCAAGACCAAAGCCGTGCGCGACGGGGATGAGTACGTCATTAATGGCCAGAAAATGTGGACCAGTTTGGCTTCCGACGCCGACTACTGCTGGCTAGCTGTAAGAACTGATCAAGAGGCTCCAAAGCACAAGGGCATCTCCATGATCATCGTCGATATGAAGACCCCCGGAATCACCGTCGATCCGCTGCATTTGCTGTCGAGTCATGACATCAACGCAACCTTCTTTGATGACGTGCGTGTTCCAGCAACGAACCTAGTTGGGGGAGAGAACAACGGTTGGGGCTTGATCATGAGCCAACTCAACCATGAGCGGGTCACCCTGTGCTCCTCGGGCCTTCTTGAGCAGAGCTATTTTGAGGTTCGCCGCTGGGCGCAGAACACCGTTGGTGCAGACGGCAAGCGAGTCATCGATAACGAGTGGGTGCAGTTGAATCTGGCAAAGGTTCATGCGGGCATCGAATTTCTTCGGCTCATCAACTGGAAGGTTGCGTGGACAGCAACGCATGCGCCGCTCGATATTTCTGACGCCTCAACGATCAAGATCTTTGGTACCGAGTTCTATCTCGATGCATTCCGCATGATGATGGAAATTCTCGGCCCACGTGCCTACCTCGATCGGACCTCTACGGGTTCGATCCTCAAGGGGCGACTCGAGATGAACTACCGAAGCTTGCTGATTCTGACCTTTGGTGGCGGAACCAACGAGATTCAAAGAGACCTCATTGGCATGTTCGGACTCGGACTGCCGCGCGCCTTGCGCGGCTGATCCTGACGTACCCCGAGCCAGAAACGTATTCGAAAGATTTGAAGGGAAAAGCAGATGGATTTTGCTCTCAACGAAGAACAGCTAGCGATCAGTGAACTTGCAGGTCAAGTGATTGGAGACGCATCTACAAACGAGAGGTTGCGTGAGATCGAAAAAGCTGAAGGGCCGCGTTTTGACGCCGCACTCTGGGCGTCTTTGGCCGAAACTGGCATTCTTGGTGCCTTTCTGCCCGAGGAATACGGGGGTGCCGGACTCGACCTTATTGCGCTAGGTGGTGCACTTGAACACGTGGGCCGCACTGCAGCTGCAGTTCCGCTCTGGGAGACCTGTGGACTAGGTGTGCCGGCAATTGCAAAATTTGCACCCGAGTCGCTAGCAGCAGAGATTCTTCCCAAGGTTGCAGATGGATCAATGATCCTCACGGCTGCTTGGCACGAGGACCTGGGGGAGCCACTGCTTCCGACGACGATCGCAAGCAGGAACGGTGACGGATGGGAACTCACTGGTACCAAGATTTGCGTACCTGCTGGAGCAATCGCAGATGCCTTCCTCATGCCGGCCGCAATCGAAGGGGGATCTGTTGGCTTGTTCTTGGTTCGTAGAACAGCCGAGGGCGTAGGAATCGAACCTCTAGAAACCACCCTCGGAGACCCGCAGGCCGCAATTTTGCTAGCTCTAGCTCCGGCCGAACTGGTGGCTGAGGGCTACGAGTCTCTGCAGTGGGCCTACGATCGCGCTGTTGCAACACAGTGTGCAGTTGCATCTGGTGTCTTCGCGGAGGCCCTTCGTCTGACCGCCGAGTACACGAAGGAACGCAAGCAGTTTGATGTTCCGATCGCATCCTTCCAAGCTGTTGCTCATCGCGCTGCAGATGCTTTTGTTGATACTGAGGCGATTCGACTTACCTCGAAACAAGCCTTGTGGAGACTGTCAGTAGACATGGAGGCCTCGGCAGAAGTTGCTGTGGCGAAGTACTGGGTCTCATTTGGTGGCCAGCGAGTTGTTCATACGGCTCAGCACCTACACGGCGGCGTGGGCGTAGATCGCGATTACCCGCTGCACCGGTACTTCTTGATGGCAAAGGAACTAGAGCTGCAGCTGGGCGGAACTACCAGGCAGCTTCTGGCTTTGGGGCAGATTATTGCCAATGAGGCTGTGTAAGAGCGGTTTCAGCCGCTCCTTCTTACAGTTGGCACAAAACGCCGGAAATCCCCATTATGTAAAGTTGTGAGTTTTCTTAGGTCGAATTGCTCATTCTCTAAGAAGATCCCATAGGTCCTTTACATGCGCGCCTGAAAGGTGTCAAATGCATGTAGCGATCGGGGTTGGCCCCGATCCCCATACAACTGAGGAGGTGCCGATGTCTACTCGTCATCGTGCCCGGCAGTCCGGACCTAGTTCAGCTCTCCATGAGGAGCGCGAGCAAAGAAAGGCAGAACACCGAAGGGTGCGCCGTACCGTCAATCAGTCGTTGCATGTGGCAGTGCTTGAAGAAGATCTCGACGGTCTTGTTCTTGAGTTGCCGCATCCCACACATGGCTACACGGATGAACATGCTCCGGCCACGCCCCGCGCTGCGGCCGATCCGCAGCGACGCATCAAGCACTGGAAGCAATCTTTTTGGAAGAGGCGTTCACTCGAGCGTCAGCGCCGTGCACGCGCCGAGCTGCAAACAGCGAGCTACTCCTAGATTTCTAAACTCACCGAATTCCACGAAGCCGAGGGCTTGGCTTGTACGCCGTCCCGGGCCGCCAGTGGTTGCTGCATTTGGCGGCCACTGACGGCTCTGGCTTTGCGGAACTAGGGTCAGATCGTGAATGAACTCACTGCAGCTCTGATTGATGGGCAAGACGTCACCACAGATCAAACCATCGTTGTTCGCTCTCCGTACAGCGGCGAGGTCGTTGGTGAGGTGTCTGCTTGCTCGGCCTTACACCTAGATCAGGCAATCGCAGTAGCCGGGCGCAGGCATGCAGAAGGCTCTCTGCCAGCGTTTGAGCGCGCCGAGATTCTGGACCGAGTAGCCGCTGCAATGATTGAACGTTCCGAGGAGTTTGCTCAATCAATCTCTGCGGAGTCTGCAAAGCCAATTTCGACTGCACGCATTGAGGCAATACGAGCTGTAGATACCATACGGTTCTCGGCCGCTGCTGCTCGAACCTTCACCGGCGAGATGGTTGCTATGGACGCCTCTTCGGCAGGCGTGGGCAAACTCGGCTACGTCAAACGCGTGCCTATCGGAGTCGTTGCGGGCATCTCGCCATTCAACTTTCCTTTGAACTTGGTCTGTCACAAGATCGCTCCGGCACTCGCAGCAGGAGTTCCGATGGTGCTCAAACCGGCCTCGGCCACTCCCCTTACAGCGTTGAAAGTTGCCCGGCTCTTCGAGGAGTGCGGACTACCCGGCGGCTGGCTGAATGTGGTTCCTTGCCCGGGGTCTGTGGCTGATCACATGGTGCAGCATGAAGGTATTGCAATGATCACCTTTACTGGTTCTCCAGAGGTCGGCTGGGGCATTCGAGCACGAGCGCCTAAAAAGCGGGTGGGACTGGAGCTTGGCAATAACGCACCAGTCATTGTTGAACCTGACGGCGATCTAGAGGTTGCAGCCACAAAGATCGTTGCCGGAGGATATGCATTCTCTGGGCAAACCTGCATTTCGGTTCAGCGGGTCTACGTGCATGCGCAGGTTCACGAGGAATTGCTCGGCCTTCTCGAGCAGAAGGTCGCTGCCCTGTGCGTCGGTGACCCTGCGGATCCAGCCACTCAAGTGAGCGCGCTGATCAATCAGAGCGAAACACAGCGTGTGGCAGCCTGGATTGATGAGGCTGAGGCTCAAGGAGCTCGGCGACTAACGGGAGGACAGCTAGTGGATCGCGATGTCCTTGAGCCGACTCTGCTTGATCAGGTCACACCGGAGATGGCGATCAGCAATACCGAGGTATTCGGCCCCGTCATCGGGGTGGCGACGTATGACAACTTTGATCAGGCTGTGCGCCTAGCGAATAACTCGCGATACGGCTTACAGGCGGGTGTGTTCACTTCGGATATCTCAACTGCACTTAGGGCAGCTGACCATATCGACTTTGGCGGAGTGCTCATCAATGAGGTTCCGGCATTTCGCACGGATCAGCAGCCATATGGTGGGATGAGAGACTCAGGCAACACCCGAGAGGGCCCCGCCTATGCAATTGAGGAAATGACCGAGAGAAGAGTCATCATTATTCAAGGCTAATCCTGTCGTGAAGGCGACCCCGGATCATGCTGCCCTGCTCACTCCGGTAACCTTGGTTTGATGTTTCGTTCTCCTGGGATTCGAGTTCTCTGCGCTGTGACTGTTGCAGTGCTTGCTGCGTTCGTCATTCTTCGAACAGCGACCTCTACGCAGGTCAGCACTGTTTCGGCAGAGGCTGCGAATGAGAGTTCCACTGTCCAAAAAGAAGCAGGGCAGCTTGTAGAGGAGACAACAAGCTCGCTCCCCTCCCCTAGTTCAGCCCCCGCTTCCCCTCCTAGTAGGCCCGAGTCCTCGGCTGCACTGCCTCCCGAGTCGGGAAGTGGTAAGCGAATGGTCTTTTCAATTTCTCAGCAAAGAGTCTGGTGGGTTGATGCCTCCGGGGAAGAGCTGCGAACAGCGCTCGTGTCGGGCAGAGCAAACACCCCCCAGATCGGCACCTTTCAGGTGTATTCAAAAACTGAGCATGCAACGGGGCTTGACGGGTCCAAGATGGACTATTTCGTTCGCTTTACCAAGGGTCCTCAGGGTTGGGCAATCGGGTTTCATAACATCCCTCGGGTCAACGGCGAGCCCGTGCAATCAGAAGAGCAACTCGGTCAGACTCTCTCGCACGGATGTATTCGGCAGGCAGAAGCAGACGCCGTCTTTACGTGGAACTTTTTGGAGATTGGCTCCACCGTGGTCGTCATCTCGTAGAACTGCACGACCTACCTCTCTACATAATCTTTGTTTTATACCCCCCCTACACAAGCACTGAGGAGCTCAGGATGAGCATCAACATGAAAATCGGAATCAATGGCACGGGCAGTTTGGCAACCTTGGATCAGGTGCTTGCCGAGGCTAAGAAGACTGAAGAAGCAGGCTTCGACTCGTTCTGGATTGCCCAGATCTTTGGAATGGATGCCCTTACTGCACTTGCAGTTGTTGGGCGTGAAGTGCCACGGATCGAACTTGGAACGGCAGTTGTTCCCACCTATCCGCGCCATCCAATGATGATGGCCGGCCAAGCGCTCACGGTTCAGTTGGCAAGCCAAAATCGCCTTGCACTTGGGATCGGACTCTCGCATGAGATCGTGGTTGAGTCACTCTGGGGATACTCCTACGCGAAGCCGCTTCGCCATATGCGCGAGTACCTCTCTGCACTCTTGCCTCTACTACGGGGCGAGTCAGTAGACGTCCACGGCGAGGACATCACCTGTGTCGGAGGAGTCGATGTGCAAGGAGCAGAGGCTCCCCCAGTAATCGTGGCAGCGCTAGGTGAACAGATGCTGAAACTCGCAGGCTCCAACGGTTGCGGCACGATCACTTGGTGTACAGGCGAGCGTGCCTTGCTCACCCATGTGGTACCTAAGATCAATCAGGCCGCAGAAGATGCTGGTCGAGCTGCACCTAGGGTGATTGCCGGGCTACCTGTCTGTGTGACTGCAAACCCCGAGGCTGCGCACGCAATGGTTGCAGAACAACTCTCGCTGTACGGCGGCTTACCTTCCTACCGTGCGATGCTCGACATCGAAGGTGCCGAGGGGCCAGCAGACGTGGCCATCATCGGCAACGAAGAGCAAGTGGCTGATCAGCTTTCCCGCTTAGCAGAGGGCGGAGTCACCGAGTTTTCTGCAGTCATAGCGGCACCCAACTCGGAAGATCAAGCGCGTACCTGGGAACTTCTGAAGTCGCTGATCTAGGCGAGATAGTGACCAAAGCAGAGTCTGAACTTTTGGAGTTCAAGGTTGGAAGTGGCATGACCATTGCTGCGCAATCTTGGGGAAGCCCTACGAATCGCGCAGTAGTTTTAGTTCACGGCGGTGGCCAGACTCGTCATAGCTGGGGTGGTACTGCAGAGGCACTCGCAGACAGAGGTTGGTTCGCTGTGAGTTATGACCAGCGTGGTCACGGGTCCTCTGCACGAGCAGAGAATCGTGACTACTCAACTCGACGTTTTGCCGATGATCTTGTAGATGTCTGTGTCGCCCTTCACGAGATCACAGGTTCCCGACCCGTGATTGTTGGTGCCTCGCTTGGTGGGCTTGCGAGTTTGTTAGCCGAAGGGCTTTTGAGCCCCGGTTGTTCGGCTGCAATTGTCTTAGTGGACATCACCCCGCGCATGGAGAAGGTCGGGGTGGACCGCATTGTGGGGTTCATGTTGGACCGTGCTGAATCGGGGTTTGAGTCGCTCGACGAAGCAGCAGACGCAATTGCCACCTACCAGCCTCACCGACCTCGACCAAGCAATACCTCGGGATTGTCAAAGAACCTCAGACTCGACCCTGACGGCAGGTGGCGTTGGCACTGGGATCCAGACATCTTTCTTGGGCCGCGTCCCATCGGATCAGGTTCGCTCAGCGGAGAGTTTGTCAAGGCAACGTTGGCGTTAACGGTTCCGACTTTGCTCGTTCGAGGGCGTATGTCGGACCTTGTGAGCGAAGAGACTGCTCAAGAGTTTCTCAACATGCGGCCAGACGCCAAGTTCGTTGATGTGTCCGGTGCCGGACACATGGTGGCAGGAGATCGTAACGACCTTTTTACTGATGCCATCGTTGAGTTCTTGGACACACTTCCGTGAGTGGCACGTGTGTTCTGCTCAGGTGACTGAGCAAGCCGAGGTTGCAGCTCGGCGTTTGCTAGAGGTGACTGCGCAGTCGTCAGAGGTAGAGATCCGTGCCTCGTATAGGCGACTGTTGCTGCGCACACACCCAGATCTCAGCCCCAAGGTTGACGCGACCGAGCGAACGATGGCTCTCACGAAGGCATATCTACTTCTGAGCTCGCAGACTTCCAGCTCAGATCCGCTCCCCCACCCCAAGCCAGCCCCCACAGCAGCAGAGACTGATCCTCGGGCGGAACGTGTTCGTATTGACCTACTCGATGACCTCACGATCTCGGTAGGTGCCCCTGCCTCCGAGACGCTCATGTTGCTCATCGACATGGCGCATTCGCTTGGCGAGATTAGCTACCTCGATCCCGCTGCTGGACTGCTCGAGATAGTGATTGAGTTCCTCGAAGAACCGACGAGTTCTGTGCTGCTCAGCATGCAGGGTCGCGGCGATGGCACTACCGAGGTGTTCTGTTCCGTGGAGCCACTCAGCGGTGGGATTTCACCACCAGCAGATGCCGTAGCTCGGCTGTTGCTGCGAACCTTGACGCACCCCGAGGAACTCTGAAGATCGGTCAGAGTTTGGCTACGAGACAGGTCAAGCTCACCCGTTCTTCTTGTATCTCTTCATGCGTGTAGAGAAGGTCGAGCCAAATCTTGCCCGCATGGAAGTGATACCGAGTCCTTCGAGTGCTTGCGGGACTGGAAACCACCAAAGTTCACGAGCTGTAGCAACGCGTGTCGACATGACCGACTTGACTGCTGAGAACTCTCGCAACCCTTCCGGGCCGTGAACCCGACCGATTCCAGACTGCTTGACTCCTCCAAAAGGAAGCCCGGGGATTGCATACGAGACAATGCAGTCGTTGATGCAAACGTTTCCGGCTTCGAGCCGATTCGCGATTGAAATAGCCAAATCATGATCGGAAGTCCACACCGAGCTGTTGAGTCCGTAGATAGAGTCGTTCGCTAAACGAAGACCCTCTTCAGGGTCAGTGACCGACATGATCGGCATGACCGGTCCGAATGTTTCTTCGGTCATGATGCTCATGGTGTGGTCCACATCAATGAGCACAGTTGGTTCGAACCATAAGCCGGGTTGATCCAGGCGCTTGCCACCAGCAACGACGCGGGCGCCTTTGCTGACTGCATCAGCAATATGGCTTTCGACGATCTCGATCTGCGGGCCAAAGGTCATTGAGCCGATGTCTCCGCCGGTGGCGTTCTGGCGAATCAGAGCAGTCTCTTTGAGTACACGCTCAAGGAACGGCTGGAAGATCGACTCCTCTACGTAGAAGCGCTCAACCGACATGCAGGTCTGACCTGAGTTCTGAAATGCACCCCAGACAGCGCCCTTTGACGCTCGTGCTAGATCTGCATCGGCACAGACAATCATGGGGTCCTTGCCTCCTAGCTCAAGGAGTACGGGTGTGAGCGAGTCTGCCGCAGCGGCCATGACACGCTTGCCTGTTCGAACCGATCCGGTAAAACAAATCTTGTCGACACCGCTGCGGACTAGGGCCTCGCCGGTTTCGCCGCCTCCGGTGACGACCTGAACGATGTCTCCCCAGGAAGCATCCTCAAAGAGTTTCCCAATGGCGAGTCCGACCGTCGGGGTGACCTCGGATGGCTTGAGGACTACCGTGTTTCCGGCAAATAGCGCAGTGATTACTGGCGTCATCGAAAGAGTAAATGGGTAGTTCCAAGGGCTAATGACACCAATGACGCCGAGCGGTTCGTAACGTTTCCAAGCCTTTTTATGGGCCATGAGTCCTGGGGAAACACTCTGCGACTCAAGCGCCCTGCTTCCGTTCTTTGCGTACCATCCGATTGTCTCGCAGACAGCCATGAGCTCTGTAGTAACTGCTTCAGCTCGTTGCTTCCCAGTTTCTGCACAGATGGTATCGACGAGCTCCTCAACGGAGTTGAGCAGCTGATCACGCACTTTGAGCAGGTGGCGGGTTCGGTCCTTATAGGTAAGTGACGACCAAGCCACCGCTGCGTTGCGCGCGCGATCTACAGCTTTGTTTACCTGTGCAGCGCTCATCTGTTCGATTTCTGCAATCAGCGATCCGGTCCGCGGGTCGAATGTCTCGAAGCTCTCAATAACCTCAATTGGTTCAGGGGGGACGGTGCTGGACTGACTCATCGCGGATTTGGGATCAGAGGTGATGCTCATGAGCACAAAGGTACACCTGAGATCGGCGAGAATTCCGAAGAACTGCTCTTGAACGAACGTTCAGTAGGGCGTATGGTCATTGCTACGAGGTACACGTCCCACGAGATCTTCCGTGAACAAGAAGGGGTCAGCATGACCGTTACAGAGTCTGCAGTTGATTATTCGAATACCGATTTCACTGATCCGCGAGTATTTGATGACCCGTACGACCTGTTTACTTGGTTGCGCAGCCTTGATCATCTTCACTACGACGCTCTCAACGATTTGTACATTGCGCCTCGCCATGAAGACATATTTGCCCTGAGTCGAGACGAAGAGACCTACTGCAGCAGGTTTGGCGTCAGGCCAAAGATTGCCGGGGACATGTCCATCATCACTCTTGATGGCGATGAGCACGTACGTCAGCGTCGCTTGATTAACAAAGGGTTCACGCCGCGTCAGGTGCGAGAGATGATTCCCCATGTTCGTGAGCTGACAAATGAAATTATCGATGCCATGGAGACAAAGGGGGATGTTGAGTTTGTTTCAGACTTTGCAATCCACATTCCTTTGATCATCATCTGCGAATTGATGGGCCTCGACCCAACTCAACGTATGTCGATGTACGGATGGTCCGATGCCATGATGGCCGGAGACGGCCATGTCGAGGCCGACTCCCCCCAGTTGCTTGCCGCAGCAACAGCATTTGGCGAGTTTGCCGAGTTGGCGCTTGAGCTCATTGCTGAAAGGCGTGCTGACCCGCAAAGCGATCTCATCTCTATTCTCACTCAAGCATTCGATGACGGCGGACTGGCCAAGGAATACAAGGCCACTCAGGGCCTAGATGAAGAGACTCTGGCAAAGATGGCCTCTGAGGTTCGCTTGCAAGATGACGAACTGTTGGCATTTCTTGTAGTGCTGATGGTGGCCGGGAATGAAACCACCCGGAATGCACTCACCGGTGGGTTGGTCGCCCTGAGCCGCTTCCCTGAGCAACGCAAGCTGCTGCTTGAGAATCTGAACAATCCAGAGTTTATGGAGATCGCGGTCGACGAGATTGTTCGCTACGTGACTCCAGTCCTTGGGTTCATTCGCACAGTGACGGTTGATCACACCTACCGAAATACTGAGCTCAAGGTGGGCGATCGAGTTCTGATGTTGTACGGAAGTGCCAACCGGGATCACCGAGTGTTTACTGACCCGAACGAACTTGACCTGACTCGTAATCCGAACCCACACCTAGCTTTTGGAATCGGTCCTCATTTCTGCCTAGGAGCGAACCTGGCGAGAATGGAAATCACGACGGTCTTTCAGGAGCTCTTGACCCGCCTTCCGGATATCACCGTTCCTGCTGATGCTGCTCCGTCTCGGGGGGATTCAACTCTGGTACTTGCGCTGAACCACCTTCCTGCAACATTCACCCCTGGGGCTGGCTGCCCTGTGGAGCACTGATCACCTCGTGAATCAGCGCGAGCGGATCCTCGACGAGGCATTGCGCTTAATGTCGGCCGAAGGTTCCGCTGCGATGAGCATGCGGCAACTTGCACTGGCCTGCGGGGTGCAAGTAGCTGCTATCTATCACTACTTCCCGTCAAAGGACGCGCTGTTGCAGAGCGTCTTTCAGGAGCGCCGCTACGACACCCGCCTAGCGAACCAAGATCACATCAATGGTCTTGCCGCAGAGGCTGACGTCGCAGAACGGCTGAGAGCGGTGTTCAATCTGTTCTGGGCAGGAGCGCTAGAGGAAGAGGAAGTCTTGCGGCTCCTCCTTGGAGAAGGCTTGAGGAACCAAGCCGTAGCCCTGCCGACAGGGTCAGCGATGCTCGAACTTTTTCGAACTGGGGTGATCGGATTGCTCGAGGAGTACGTCCCCGAAATTGATGACCCAGAAGTGGTTTCGGAAGTGTTCGTGGCGCAGATATTTGCAGCCTTTATTCAGCACATCTTTGATCCGTTGATGAAGACAGACCTGATCGCTGAACGTGCAGCCCGGATTCTTGTGCGCAGCGTTCTGTAACAAGTCTGGCATCTGGGTCTTTCGGTCCCCCGGCTAGGCCAAATGACCTAAAGCTGGGAGTAGTAGCTGCCGACAACTACAGGGTGAACCGCTCCCCTGCTCGACTGAAACGCTATTCCGCAAGATCCCAGCAGGGGGCGGTCATGGTCGAGGCCGCCATGGTGCTACCCGTCATGATCTTCATCGTG
>CAEZYU010000007.1_pt1 | contig 36242 bp, 30 predicted proteins | sample 7265681 | NCBI WGS metagenome assembly CAEZYU01 (sample SAMEA6813940, study PRJEB35770) | freshwater metagenome | biome: Freshwater; feature: Freshwater reservoir; material: water | place: Czech Republic | collected 2017-04-14 | depth 30m m | reverse complement strand
TCGCAGCGTTCGCTGGACCCTCTCCGCTAAGTACGGCCTCGGCCACCCTGCGAATCTGGCTCAAGCCAGAGTCCTCACCGACCGGGCGCGCACCCGACTTACAGAACTTGATGCCGTTGTACTGAGCCGGATTATGCGAGGCAGTAAACATCGCACCCGGCGCATCGAGGCTTCCAGCGGCGAAGTACAACAAGTCCGTCGACCCCAAACCAAGATCAACAACATCTAGACCCTGGCTTTGCACACCGAGAGCAAATTGGGCCACGAGTTCAACCCCAGACGGCCTCATGTCTCGCGCAACTAAGACTTTGCTAGGCCGATCCGTTGAATCGGAATCGCCAAGCACAAACTGTGCAAACCCCACACCGACCGCATACGCAATCTTGGAGTCGAATTGTTCTGGAACTAGTCCACGAACGTCATATGCCTTGAAGATATTTTCGAGAGTGCTCACGGGTACTGAGCGTAGTGGTCAAAACCTTGCCCCTTGAACCGCTATGCCGCCGTTGCAGTAGGGGGAAACTCATTGGGGTCGGCCTCATACTGGCCGAGGCGCCCCCAGCGCCGAATGCGAAACAGGTCTCGCACCAGCCGGAATGCATCCCTCGCTACGTTGACGGTGGAACGCTCGGAGTTCTCGACTTCTACCGGCACCTCGTGCATCGTGAGTCGGTAGCGCTCGACAAGAGCAAATACTTCAACATCGAAAGCAAAGCCATCAATCTTGGCGTGAGAGAAGATCAGTCGCCCGACATCGGCTCGCATAGCTTTCAGGCCACATTGTGTGTCTCGGTAGCGTCCAAGCAGAACCAAGCCAGTCAAGACATTGATAATGCGGCCTCCAACTTCTCGCAGACGTCCGGCCTTCACCACCGTCTGAGTATCAACATGCTGCCTACTGCCGACGACTACATCCCAGCCTTCCTCCACTCCCTCAAGCAGCTGCAGAATCTGCTCGGGTGCGTACGAAAGGTCTGCATCGGTGAAAGCAACCACCCGGCCAGTGGCCGCTAGGACGCCAGCGCGCACTGCAGAACCTTTGCCTGCGTTCACAACCTGTTTGAGAACCAGATCGGCTCCCCCGCGCTCGGCCTCGGCCGCAGTGTCATCGAGCGACCCGTCGTCGACCACCACGATTTGCAGCCCTCCATCATTGTCAACTGATGCAAGGGCCGACCGGATTCGCTGCACCGAAGCTGCAATCCGATCAGCCTCTTTAAATGCAGGGACTACCACTGAAAGTCGCACCTCGCCATCCGAGGGAGCACGCGGGTGAGGTGCTCGCTGGTCATGTCGGACGGTGACAAACATTGCTTCGCGGTAGGTGACGAGACGCACAAGAAATGCCACCGTCAGTGCTGGCAGCTTGATGACTAACAGGGCGCCCCACCACTCGGGGTGCAAGAGCTCGTAGAGCAAGGAGAGCACGAGAACATCGGCTAGCAGTGAGAACGCCGATGCTCGTACATACTCCGCAGGCCTGCGATACCAGCGCCGAGAAGGGTCATCGGGAAAAGAGACAAGACCATGAAGCACCCAAGAGATACCCGTTGCTAGGGCAACTGCTAGTGAGTCTGCAAGCCAAATCGCCAAGCCCACCTGCTCGCGCAGAACTAAGAGGGCCAGGACGTCAACAGCAGTTGCGATGAAACCCACGAGGGCAAAGCGGCGAAGCAGATCCACGTCGGTCGGCCTTAGGTCATCAAGGCTGCGATAAAGCAGGCTGGGCTCGGTGCGGCCATGTGATCAGGGCTCCACCGAAAGGGGCTCGGCATCCGCACCCGGTTCGATATCTGCACGCAAGTCAGCATCAGCATCAGCCGGACTTGAATCCGAATCCGAATCTGAGTCCGGAGCGGGGTCTGTTGAGGTCTTGTCGGCAGAGTCGTCTTCATCGCGAATTCTCCGACGATGATCAAGCACTGCGAGACCAGCTAGAGCGATCAGACCAAAGAAGGTTGCCAAGTAGCCGAGAATGTCGAACTTGCTGTAGCCATACCCCATCGACACGTGCTTCTCAGTAGGAACCACGACCATAAAGTTGGGGCTGACACGGTACGGGCCCTCGGCGCCACTGGCATGCCAGTTCGGGAAGTACGAGATTTTGACCAGCACTGGCTCGCCAACTTTATCTACGTCGAACTCAATTGAATCCTGAGTCGTGACAATGTTGCTCACCTTGATTGGGGGGTTTGGTTGCTTCTGAGACGAGGCTTCTGCAGCAGTTGCTCGTGGCCAGTCCTCGGGTCCGGAGGTTGCGAGCAGGACATCCCACTTTGTTGGGTCATTGAACCAAGTAACTGCAGGCCCGGGCGCCTTTGATCCCTGAACTGCTGCTTCTATCTGAGCCGCGGTCGCAGGGAGTCGCTCTTTGGAGTACACCCACCCGTCGATGTGATCATCAGCATCAGTCACAACCACGGGGTCGTTCTCTAGCGGCACCACAAGTTCGGAGTCAGCTACCTCGAACACTGCCCAATTGGTTGTTTGCGGAGTGCCTGCCGTATCTGAGTAGGTGAAGGTCTCGTTGGCAACCTGCGTAAGGCGAGATTCAGTCTTTGCAGCCGCAATCGCAGCAGGGGTTGTGGCCATGTAGTACTTGACCCCAAGTAGCTGAAGGTGTGAAACGCCCTCACTAATGTTGAAGCTGTTGTACGGGAGTTCTCGTTGAGCCCGCGAGGGTGCGGTAGACAGCTCGGATTGAGTCAGGAAGTGAAATGGCGTGGTCGAAGAAGCCTCGAAGTACAGCCCCTCCATCGATCCTACGCAGCCATCTGTGTAATAGGGCAACAGCATCAGTGCCATGGTCGTACCGTGCCGATTTAGCCCGCTGTCGTACTCCCAAAATGCCCGGCCGCAACCGTTCTCGGCGGAGACGTCCTCCATCATGTTCATGATCCCGATGAACTCTGGATATGCATCTTTACCTTCGAGCCCGGCATAGTTCCATCTGGCCCAGTCATTGACTATTGCCGTTTGAAAATTGATTCCACCCCAGCGATAGACCGTAGAGGTAGGCCGGCCCGGATCTGCAACGAGCGCTCCCCCGGGCAGTACGCGGAAGGCTCCGAGCAAGCCGACTAGGAAGATAAATACAACAACAAAAGTTCCAACAACTGCGACCATCATCGGCTCTTCTCGTCGATGAGTCATGTCTTGAACAGCAAGAGAGATCGACCTGATGATCAGAGCCAATGCAAGACCGGCTAAGAGGTAGAACGCCAAGTAGTAGAAAGGCAATAGTCGGGCATTCCAGAGCCGATACTGAGGGAAGTACCGGAAAGTCCAAGCGACTACCAAGATGGTGAGACCTAGGAACCACCCGAAGCGAACTCGTTGAATGAGTGAGAGCAACAAGCCAAGTCCGGCTAGGGCAAACACCAGATTCCGATAGGGCATACCGCCCGAGTCAAGCTCGGGAATGGCAAGGAGGTAATCGGAGTACTTGGTGTACTTCTCCCAGCCCATGTCGTTCATGTAGGCGCTGTTTCCTAAGAAGGGCAACGACCAGAAGCCAGTCAAGAGCCCACCCACGGGGCCTACTAGCAGAATCCACTTGCCGAGGCGTGTGTCAATGCCTACAAAGAACGCAATTGCTAGCGCTAGCAGAACCAGCACCAGGACCCACCATGTGGACCACATCGCAACCATGACCCCGCCAAGGACGACCGCAACCGCTGCAGGGATCCATGCCAGACGCTGCTTCAGCCAGGGAAGAAAACGCGGCTCGAACCCAGTAAACAGCGCAATCGCGGCAAACGTTGCGAGTCCGGGGAACCACCATTGTGAGGGGAACCAGACCGAGGCGCCAGGCAAGTCCCTCAGTTGATTCAGCACGGGAAGATTCGAGTCAGAGATCAGGGTGAACAGCGTGAGGACAACCAGCACCCCAGCGACCCAACGCCCCACTTTCGTTGCATCCCACCATGGCGTGCGGTCTTCTCTGCGCAAGAACAACAAGATGAGGATGGTTGCAATGCCAGCGAAGATCGCTGGAATCAAGTGACACAGGATGGTGAGCGCCAGCAGCGTTGCGCCGAGCGCCCGATCGCGTCCCGTGCGCACGCCTTTGAAGATGACAGCCAGATACAGAACGGCAAGCGTCAGGGAGACAGAAAATGCGAATTCGCCGGCCAAGGTGGAGGCGCCGTTTCCGCCGAGGATGGTGAATCCCTTGTCGTAGATAAACCCCAAAGACGCCATGGCAATAAGCGGCGGGCCGGGGAAGGCGACGCGAGCGGCCTTGGCTAGGCAGTACGCAGCAATGGGCAAGGTCACCATGCCAGAGACGGTGACCAGCTTGAAGGCAATGTTGTAGGGAATCGGTACGAGCAAGACCGCTATGAACACCGTTGCGATCCACATAGCCGTTCGCATCCATGCCTCGGGAAGGCGTGGCTTGAGTTTCCATACGCCGAACCCCAGCAGTGCTAGGAGAAGTGGGCTGAGCCAAATGGGCGGGCCGTAGGAGAGCCAGAGCACAAACAGCGATGGAACCACCATGTAGAACACATAGGCAGGGAATCCGGCATACCAGTCTTGAGTCCAGCCAGACAAACGGAACTGTGGCAAAAGGTGATCGGCTAGGAAGCGTGGTCCCCAAACATGGGCACCCATATCGCCGCCGGTGGCAGTTGTGTTCTGCAGAATCAGACGCGGATCAAGCGATATGAACACGATGGCGCAGCATGTGGCAACGATGCCCCAGGACACCCATTTAGCAAGGTTTGCTCCCGAGTTCTCTGGATCATCTAGAGCAATCATGCGATCAGTCTCGGCCGGAGCTCGCCCAGTGGCGGAGACCTGCTCACCGCTGAGAGCAGCTTCATCGGTGAGGACATCAGAGAACGACTCTTCTTGAGATCCATCAAGGGAAGCAGAGTCTGCGCTTAGCTGTCCACCGCCCGGTTCTGACCCGGTTGCGGGCATCTCATCCATAACTCATCCTGACACGAAATTGGCCTCAACCCGTGACAGGTGGCACGCGATTTTCACAGGTTACTGAGACAGCAGAGGCAGTCACTACTTGCGACTCAGGATGATGTGACCCAAGCGAGCGGGGGCTGCGAGAGAAAGATGAGCGCCTAGGCAGTCAGGGTCCGGCGGTACCGAGTTGGGGCCTCGCTGATGTCGTGAAGCAATCCATCGAGTTCTACTGCTTCGCCATCTCGACGCCAGCTACGGACATCGCAGATTGAGCAGGAACGCATGAAAAGCTTGGCGCCGTCAATGGTCAACGCAATTTCAACTTGTTCGTGGTGGCATTCGGTCTTCGTCATAAAGGGACTCCCAGCAGGTCTGTTTTTTTCGTCAAACCGGAGCGAAGAACGCGGTGTGTGTTGTGCCACCGCGTGCGTTAGTTCCGGACACTTCACCATTCGGCGCAAGACCCGAACAGTTGAGGAGTTTCGAAAAACTTTAGGTGCCCATATTCATGAAAAGGGCCACAACGGTGGTCATATTGAAGCCAATATGCAGCCAGATTGATGGCCCCAAACGACCAGTCACTGCCGCCAAGGTTCCGGCGAGCAGGCCAACGAGCAGCAATCCAGGAAACTGAAGTGCTTGCAGGTGCATTCCTGCAAAAACGATTGAGCTCACAAGAACTGCCGCCCAGATCGGCATTCGGCGCTTCTCGAGCGATCGAAGTAGAAGGCCTCGGTAGAACAGTTCCTCAACCACTGGGGCCAAGATTCCCACCAACAATGCAAACAGCACCCAGCTGAAGTTGCCATCAGTGCGTTCCGCAAGCTGTTCCGCAGGCTTGGAGAGTTCTGTGTTGTCAGTACCAGTAAGAAAGAAGATCGGGGCGTAGATCAGTGGCAGCAGAAGAAGTTGGCAGAAAACGCCGGCTGCTAGGCCAAGTGGAGCGTCGAATGCTCGCATGCGCAGCCCAAAGTCGCTCGTGACCCCGCGGCCCTTCGATCCGGCAAACGCTACGGCGCCCAAATAGCCCGCCCATAAGGGTATTTGCAGCAATGCAAGACCCCAGATGGGCGTGTCAGCGGAAGATTTCCAACCAGCAGCGGCCAACACGAGGCTGCCCAAAACTGCCGAGAGGATCAGGCTTGCGAATATGCCAATGGCTACGTCGCCGAGGCCCCAGCGCAGATCCTCATCACCTTGGGGTAGGCCACTCTCTGCGAACTCGATCACAACATCCTTCGAGCAGTTTGCTGCATAGTGGCGGAGGATAGCTGACTTAGGCGCCGATCAAATCAAGTTGGTCAGGGCCTCGATACTCCGGATACCCACGCGACTGAGACTCTGCCGCAAGCTGTTCGGTTGCCACCTCAGTTACAAAGGCGTTGCGCAACTCCCAGCCCCGCGGCACACGCACGTTGTCAGCATGTTGCGCACAGAGGTCGTGGACCATGGGGTGTGCCTCAGGCCGAAGCGGCTCTAGCCAAACCACCCCGTCCGAATAGGCATACGACATGGTCGCAACAGCGGTACGGGAACAAGTTGGTCTGGCGCAGCTCCGGCTCACGAACGCCGAACGTACTTGTGATGGCGTTCAAAACTGCGGATGCTCGGGCAGAAATTTGCAGAATAACTGCCTAAACAGCAGAGCATTCTCAGAGTCTTCGTAATCACGCTAGGGAGAACGCCTCGACTCCTTCTAGGCTGTAGGTATGCCTGCTGAGCAAAATAAAACTTCACCATCCGGGTCTGGCGGTTCCGGGGGTTCAACCGGACGCACGAGCAACCTGCCATCTTGGCTGGTCTGGGTCCTAGTTCTTGTTGTGGGTCTTGTGGTGATTAGTGCGCTGCAACTGAGTTCGAAGAAAACCGAACCAATCCCCTACACGCAGTTCACCCAAGAAATCCAAGATGGAAACGTCAAAAGCGTCACTTGGAACAACGTTGATGCAACCATCACCGGTGAGATGAAGAGTGGTGAGGCATTCACTACAACTGGCCCAACGGATCCGCCCCCTGAGTTGTTGATCCTTATGGATGAAAAAGACGTTGCTGTGGAGTTTGACACTCCTACTGCTGGGTTCCTGATGCAGATCATCCCCCTGATGCTGCCAATCCTGTTGATTATTGGCTTCTTTGTTTGGATGCAACGTCGTGCGCAGGGACAGATGGGCGGCATTATGTCCATCGGTCGCAGTCGCGCAAAGACCTACTCCACGGAACGTCCAGCCACGCTCTTTGCCGATGTAGCTGGCTACGAGGGCGTGAAGCGAGAGATTCGAGAAGTGGTCGACTTCTTGCAGGAACCTGAGCGCTTCTTAGAAATTGGTGCCCGGATCCCCAAGGGTGTGCTGCTAGTGGGTCCCCCCGGAACCGGCAAGACGCTCATTGCTCGAGCAGTAGCTGGTGAGGCCGGAGTGCCTTTCCTGTCTGTGTCTGGCTCGGACTTCATGGAGATGTTTGTCGGTGTTGGAGCATCTCGCGTTCGCGACCTCTTTGAGTCTGCACGTAAGCACGGACGGGCGATCATCTTTATTGATGAGATCGACTCGGTGGGGCGCAAGCGTGGAGCTGGCATGGGCGGCGGCCACGACGAGCGTGAGCAAACCCTCAATCAGATGCTCTCAGAGATGGACGGATTCGAGGGCACCGACGGAGTAGTCATGATCGCCGCCACCAACCGTCCTGACATTTTAGATTCAGCTCTCCTGCGGCCCGGCCGCTTCGATCGACAAGTTGTCGTGCCACTTCCGGAACTCGACGACCGTCGGGCCATTCTTGAGGTCCACGTGAAACACAAGAAGCTCAGCGACTCAGTTGACTTAGCGCTCGTAGCCCGAGGAACTCCTGGAATGTCGGGTGCAGATTTGGCCAACTTGGTCAACGAGTCGGCACTGACTGCAGTTCGACGTGGAGCAAAAATCGTTGAGATGCACGACTTTGAAGACGCTCGAGATCGCGTACTCATGGGTCAGCGGCGCGAGTCGATGGTGTTGTCCGACAGTGAGAAGGAAATCACTGCCTATCACGAGGCTGGTCACGCACTCTGTGCGGCACTCCTTCCGAACGCCGATCCTGTGCACAAGGTTACGATCCTTCCCCGCGGCATGGCCCTCGGAGTCACCCAGCAGCTTCCCGAAGAAGAACGTCATTCCTACTCACGCGAATACCTTGAGGAATCAATCGTGGTTGCCATGGGTGGCCGAGTGGCAGAGAAATTGGTTTTCAATCATCGCTCAACGGGAGCAAGCAACGACTTGCAGGTGTCTACCGAGCGAGCTCGCCGCATGGTGACCGAGTTCGGTATGAGTGACCGTGTTGGGCCTCGAGCATGGGGAGGCTCTTCCCCTGTGTTTCTTGGCGAGGACTTCGGCCAACAACGCGAGTTCTCTGAAGATACGTCGCGTCTTATTGATGATGAGGTCGAACGGATGCTTCGTGAGGGCGAGGAGCGTTGCACCGATTTGATGACCGAGCATCGCCACGCCCTTGATCTCATCGCCCGCGGGTTGCTAGAGCAAGAAACGATCTCGGGCCATGAGGTCAACCGCTTGATTACCTTGGCACTGAACGGTGAGTCCGCTCCGGCCACAACTTCGCCTGCACCAGCAGCACCTGTGGCGACCGTTGGTGCCTCGGCCACTCCCCCGCCGATTCCGGCGCACCTCAGCACCGAGCAACATCAAAATCCTGCTGATGGAGCGATTCCCGCAGCAGCACCTCCAGCAACGCCGCCGGCGCCACAGCCCGCTCCTCCTGCTGGGTTTCATAACCCGGGCACCGTTGGGCCAGAAACCGCGTAGCTAGTGGTCAACACCTCTAGCGATCAGCACCTCTAGATGTTCACAGCTAATGCTCAACACCGCTAGCGATCAGCACCGCTAGCGGTTCACAGCTAATGCTCAACACCGCTAGCGATCAGCACCGCTAGCGGTTCACAGCTAATGCTCAGTACAGCCCGGCGGAACGCTTCCCGGGCTACGGAGTTCTGCTACTGCAGCCCACAGGTGAGTTGCAGAGACCGGCCCGAGAAACGACGACTGCACTACCCCGTCGGCGCCAGCGAGAACGACGATGGGCACTGCAGTAATGGCGTACTGCTCATGGAGCTGCGCTGATTCATGCGCCTCGACCTGCTGAACAGCCACCTCCTCAGACTCGAGCACGGTGGCTTTTGCCCACACATCGGCGCAGGTGTCACACGAGGTTGAGGTAAAGACCACGACCAACCAGGGTCGTTCTGGGAAGTCAAAATCTGAACGATCTAGGTGAGTAGGTGCACGGTGCTCAGTAATCGCCTCTGTAGGCGAGGCTTGTTTCTTGCGTTGCAAGAGCAGCGCAACCCCTATGACAAAGGCTGCAAGAAGTACAGCTGGCAACAAGCGATCCACTACCAAAGTGTGGCGCAGTAGAGGCAGCGGGAACAATCAGGGAGTCTCAAGAACCCAGACTGCGTGTCTGATCAGCGCGGGCCAACCACCGGCACGGCGGAGCCGAATGAAAGATCGTTCTGTGTAGCGAACGTCAGTAGTTGTTCCACTGCTACAGAATCACTAGCCGTAAAGGTCAGCGCTACGTCAGCCGCTCCTGCAAGCTCAGGGACTGCGAGCGGCACAAAGATACTGTCGCCTGCACCTACCTCTAGATCTGTTGCAATGTTGATAGGTTGAGCCTCGCCCGCAAGAGCCTCAATAGCAATGGTCACGATGCCCGCTGTGGGGTTATGAACCAAGATCATCGGCTGCTGATCCGGGCCTGTTCGCACTCCCGGCACTGTCCATCGCCGCGCGTACACAGGTGTTCCCGTAGCTATCGCTACCCCGAGAGTTTCGTTCGGGCGTGTACCCACTGCAGGGTCTGCATCGACCGCAGGCGGGCCGAAGAGTTGCGTGGTGCGAGCAACAACTACAGGAGTCTTGGCTGAACTCTCGACGCGTATGGCATGAAAGCCCGTGTCTGGAATGCGCTGCTCGGCACTGAGATCAAGAATCAGAAAACGCTTCGCTGGGACGGACAACTCGAATGGCTCCGGCGGGTCACTTGCGCCGCCATAGGGAGTGACCTGAACAATCACCGATGCAATCTGTCGGCCGGGGTTGTACACCACAACCTGCTCCTTCACCCCAGTGCCCTTAAAACCGCCAGCAAAGGTCCATCCTGCGCGGGCCTCGGGCACGCCAAGTTGCAGTCGAAGGCCTCGCTCAGGGGGAACATCCCCTGCAGCAGCAATATCGAAACTCTGAGCCGACTCTGCAATCAGGCTGCCATTTCGGAGTCGAACTGCGACCGAAAACTGATCCCTACGCTGCACATACTGACCAAGGTCAATGACTCGTGTCGTTCCTGCGGGCACAACAACTCCCGCCCACTCCTTTGGCGAGCGCAGCCCGTCTACAACAGCGGCGGTGATGTCAACGCCTGCGTCGGCAGAGAATGGGTTGAACAAAACAAGCAGAGCAGAGGAACCTAGAACCGAGGTTTGGGCCGGAAAGAACCACTTCTCGGAGGAGGTTGTTGAACACGGAACCGAGTCTGCCGAGGTTGATGTAGTGATGCGATGCTGAACTGCCAGTGCACCGGAATCAAACTCGGCCATGACAGATAGTTCGCTCGCACCAAACACGGCGTTCACGTCAACCGTGGTGACCTGTTTGGGAACCGCGGTGATGATCTTGGCTTCGCCAACAGGACCTTGAGCGTTATAGGCCGTGATACGAACAGCAACGACTTCTTCCGAAGGGTTTGCTAGCAGCAGCTGATGTGAAGACGGTGCAGACTCGCCGAGTCCGCCAACGGCGCAGTACCAAGTAGAGGACAGGGTCTTGATTGAGCCTGACTCCGGGAGGATCTCGTCGATTGAGCTATCTACAGGCACTGCTGGGCTACCACCCCAGAACGCAGTCAAGGCGAGAATGCCGAGTACGACAACCGTGATAAGTCCAAGCCGTGAAGTCTTCATGATGACTCTCCATGTGGCCCGCTGCTCGCGTCGACCCCTTGAATGGCGCTTCCTGCAACTGTGGCTGTTGTTGCTTCTGATCTCAACCCGTCGGGGCCAACTACTACACGCCCACCCGCAGAGGCCTGCGCGCTCCGACGCGAGGATCTAGGGAACATTCGAGGGTTGCGAATGGCAAGAACTAGCAGCCCGAGTAGGCCGAGCACTTGGACCAACTGCAGAACTCGCAAGCTAAGTGGTGTTACCCACTCCAACGTCACGGATCCACCTGCAGCCGTATTGAATTGCTGAGACCAGCCGAACAGGTCAGTTCGTGGTGCTTCGCCAGAGTCAAGCTTCATCTGCCATCCAGGATCTGCAGTCACGGACTGAGCGATCTTCTGATCTGGCTGGAGGGTTCCAGAGAATGTGGTTCCGGGGTCTACCCCAAGAACTGCTGGCGGAGCGGCCCAACCATTGCTTAACTGATCCTCGAGACTCGGGGCACCGTCAGCGGGCAGATCCAGGTCAGTCACGTTTGATCGAAGGGGCCAAGCCGAGCCGGTTTGGAACAGGACGACTCCTGGGTTGATCTCGACCTCACGCAAGTCGAGTTGTTCCCGCAATGCTGCAAGAGCTGGCGCCGGCATCGGCACTTCTGCCGAGGCAAAGGGTTCGGGCGCTGGCCGGTTGATGACCACGATGTAGCGAATCCCCATCGGCGCTAGAAGTCGGCCGAGTCGACTTGTCTCGCCGTTGAGCGCCGCATCGACAGCCTGAGTAAGGGTAGCGACTCCTGCTCCTCCGTCGAGTCGGAAGCGTTGAGTAATGAGCGGGTCAAGCCCGCTACTGACACCCATCGCTAGGCCCTCGCCGTCATGAAGTTCCCAGCCCGAAAGAGGCAGCACATCGGGATCTCCGATCCACAAGCTTCGGAAATCGGTTCCGCTATCGACCACATTGAGCAGGTTCCGAAAGTCACCCTCTGGCTGATACCAGCGCCCGTTTGCCGCGGCAACCCCGATGGGAACTAGGCCAATCAGCACAGCCGCAACAGCAACTCCCGACAGCACCTGAGATACCCCAAAGTCTGAGCCAACAACGTCTTGTTCGAATGCCAACACGCCCATTGCAATAGCTAGGCACAATCCAAGCGCTGCGGGCATCAAGACGAGTTCTGCACCGGCGCCACCCAAGAATCCCCACTTAGCGAGCGCCACTGCGGCCGTCCATGACACAAAGGTCAACACCCATGCGGTGATACCCCAGCGCAGGCGCCAGCTGCTTCCCGCAATGAGGCAATACATGGCTGCGATGATGAGTCCCCAACCAAACAGACCCACAGTGACTGCGCCAACCGAACCCGTCAGAAGACTTGCTGCGGAAGGGGATGCCCCCCGTGTGGCCCAGAGGCCCGTCAGCGATGCGACATCGCCTCGCAGCACCGAAGCAAGCACCCATGGCAACAAGACTGGCAGTGCAAGAAGCAACCCACCCAGTGTGGAGGCAGCCATTCGCCGGGCTTGAGCGGGAGTCTGACTGAACAACGACACTGCCGCTAGCAGCAACATGCTGAGCACCAAAATCGCAGCGCCGAGCGGTGTGACCGAACCAACTAGGGCAAAGACGAGCGCCGTTCCTGCAAGCTGTCGCAGCCGTGAAGGCAACGCTACGTTTGGCCTCGCAAACGGTTCCATTCCTGCCTGCATTGCGAGTCGACGCAATAACCATGGGGCGGCGGCGTATACCCACAAGGCCTGCAACCGCCCCTCGGCCATAGCGTTGAGTACGACGGGGTTCAGTCCGTAGGCAACGAGTGCCGCTACTCGGGTTCGAGTGGAGTGCGTCGCGAAGAAGAGTTTCCACGCCCCGACAGCACCAACGAGCATTGGCAGGATAATGAGGAGTCGTCGCGCAAGTCCGATAGCGCCGAACAGCAACGTGCCCACAAGGCCAAGCCCGGGCACAACTCCGGGTGAGACTGCTGGTTCGCCAAGGCCGGCATCACGCCAACCGGTGAACCATTGCGAGAGCAACTGGCCTCCGCTGTTGCCAGCGTCGACAAACTCTCTGAACACGGGCAATGGCCCAGAAATAAGATTTCTTGCACCGATCACCATGAGCGCCACCGCAACAATAAACACCGCCACGGCAACTCGGTTTGGGCCAGCAGTGATATCTCGCAGGTACTCGCGACTCGCGTTGGTAGCGGATTGCACACGGTTTTCACTTGTGTCCTGACCGCGGAGTATCCCCCTCAGTCGAGAACTCCCTTGGCGCATGAGCGGCAGATAACCAGAATCATGGGTTCGCCGGGTTTTCTTTACTCGAGAGCGAGCAGAAAAGAGCGAGAAGGAGTTCCCGAAGTTCCACGCAACCGAGGCTGAGATGTCACCAGCATGTTTGAACCTGCCAAGCACCAAGGAGACAATCAGGTCAATTATTGAATACGCAATCGCAACCGGGACCACCCAGAGCAGGCGAAGGAGTTCGTAGTTGCTGAGCATCATCGATGCTTCGTGGCGAAGTTCTAGGCGTTCAGACCGCTCCTCTGAGTGGCGGCGCTGTTCAAAATCCTCTCGGTGACCTACCGCGACAGAGGGGCAGAGGTGCACGGTGGCTGCTGCAACATGCGCACGCCAACACAGATCGATGTCTTCTCCAAAGAAGGGGATCTGCTCGTTGAATCCTCCGAGAGTTGCAAAAAGATCTGCACGAATCAGCATGCACGCATCAGAGACGGCAAACACCTCTCGAGCGATATCGTGCTGAGACTGATCCAACTCACCAGGCTCCGAAACAGAAGATGAGAAGCCAAATGGATCAACTGCGTAGCCGACGGAGCGAAGCACTCTCGGAGAATCCCAATCCACCAGCTTTGGGCCAACGATCCCCGCATTCGAGCGAAAGGCCTCGGTCACGAGTGCAGTGATTGCACCTTCGGGCAACCGTACGTCGTCGTGCAGGAGTAGATAGAACGCTGCGCCTTCGACTGCTACTAGAACTTCGTTCGCAGCAGCAGAGAAACCCACGTCTTGCTCGCGACGCTTGACAAAAGCGGTGGGCAGAATCTCTGCAACTCGAGGTGTCGGATCCTCGGTGCTGCCATTATCGATAACGAGGACCGACAGATTCTCATACTCCTGCAGTGCGATTGACTCGAGGGCTTCTTCAAAGAAGTCACCAGGATTCGAGGTAATGACCACGGCCACTACCGGAGGAGCGCCGACGCCGACGAGCGGTTCTGGCTGAACAAAGCCCCACTTCTCATCAAGGTCGGCCTCGTCTGCTTCGGACTGCTCAAGCGAAGCTGCCCCAGTCGCCATCAGCGCGGAATCACCAATCTCTGCCACCGGTTCTTCGGCAACAGAATCTGGATCTGAATTGGGCTCTTGATTCTCAGCTGGGATGACTGCATCCTTCATCCGGGGAACAAGGATCGTACCGCGCAGCATTGCGCAACCTGCGACACCAACGAACGAGACCAGCGCGCGGCCGTCTCACGCGTAGAGTGTCTGCCCATGCAACCTCGACTCACTTCGGAACTTTCTCAGGTCGCTTCATGAGGGCGCTCATTACTGGTGCAGGAGGCTTTGTCGGCGCGCACCTTCAACGTCACCTTGAAGACTGCGGCGATGAGGTGACGGCTACCGATCGCGTCACCGACGGTCTTGACATTCTTGATGCCGCTGCACTGCTTGAACTCTTTCGACGCTGCGAGCCAGAGGTCGTGTATCACCTAGCCGGGGCTAGCGATGTGGGTGGCTCGTGGCAGACCCCACAAGCAACTTTCCGTGCAAACGCAGAAGGCACGCTTAATATTTTGTGGGCTGCCCGAGAGGCTGGCACTGAACGCGTGCTCACTATTGGCTCGGCCGACATCTATGGCAAAGTCACTGCTGCTGACTTGCCCATAACCGAAGACCTGCCTTTGCGGCCCGTGAGTCCTTACGCAGCATCGAAGGTGGCAGCCGACTACGTCGCTTTACAGGCGTTTTTAGGGTACGAGCAGCATGTGGTGCGTGCGCGGCCCTTCAATCACCTCGGCCCAGGGCAGACAGACAAATTCGTAGCTCCAGCTCTGGCATCACGAGTTGCAGCAAACGAGATCGAGGGTAACTCGGTGGTGCTCGTTGGCAACCTGAGTCCTCAGCGAGACTTCACCGATGTGCGCGATGTGGTTCGGGCCTACCGGCTGTTGGTAGACAAAGGTCAGGCCGGTCAGGTGTACAACGTCTGTTCTGGCGCAGCGATCCCTGTACAGGATCTCGCCGAGAGACTCATCTCCCTAGCAACGATTCCCATGACTCTTGAGGCAGACCCGGACCTTCAGCGGCCTGTCGATATCCCAATCCTGCTCGGTGATAGCTCTCGCATCTTCGCCGATACTGGATGGAAGCCCGAGATTCCGCTTGATCAGACTCTTGAGGATCTGCTGAACGACCGCCGCAAACGGCTTCAAGCAGAGTCCTAATGTGCGCCTGAGGCACCCGGGAGCGTATCGAGAGCGTTGCGAATCAAAAGAAGCTGGCGGCGATCGGCTGTGGTTTCAGCGAGTGCCCGAAGCTGTCGCTTCCATCCATCGAGAAGCTCAATGGCTAGCTGGGCTGGGGCAGATTCCAACCATCGAAGGTCTCGTTCAAGAAGCGCTAGCTGTAACTCCACCTCTGTGTACTTCGCCGTCACCAGCGGTAGGCGGTCGACTTTGGCTTGCGGGTAGGCCGTACCCTGCACAAGTTCAAAGGGTTCCATTCCGAACAGGCCAGCCATCAAGGTCACGGTCCGCTCGCCGGGAACACTTCGACCAGACTCCAAGTTAGAGACAGCGACTCGAGAGATCCCGAGTCGCTCCGCCAACTCCTGTTGGGTGAACCCAAGTCCCATGCGCAGCGCAGAAATCCGCAATCCAAGCGCCGCAAGCTCGGCGGCTTGAGCGTGAACATGCAGCAGTGGGGAGTCGTTCGGTGTTGGTGGATTCATCATCAAGGCCTGCGAGACGTCATCAGTATGATCAGTCTACAAGCTTCGATTTTGCCAACTCAGTTGGCAGACTCACCCGAGCACAGGGAGTAACTTCAACGCTATGACTAAGCGCGCGCTCATTACCGGCATTACTGGCCAAGATGGCTCCTACCTAGCCGAACTGCTTCTTGACGAGGGGTACGAGGTCATTGGGATGGTCCGGCGCTCCTCTACCGTGACCTTCGAACGCATTGCGCACCTTCAGGATCGTATTGCCACTGTGCCTGGCGACCTGCTTGATCAGGCAAGCATGATCGACCTTCTTCGCACACATCGCCCCGACGAGGTGTACAACCTTGCGGCACAGAGCTTTGTGCAAACCAGCTTTAGCCAGCCAGTACTCACCGGCGATGTCACCGGTCTTGGCGTGACCCGTCTGATGGATGCCATCCGAATTGCAGACCCAGGAATTCGCTTTTATCAGGCCTCCTCATCAGAGATGTTTGGCAAGGTCGTCGAGGTACCACAGTCCGAAGACACACCGTTTTACCCACGCTCTCCGTATGGCGTAGCAAAGATGTACGGGCATTGGATCACGGTGAACTACCGCGAGAGCTACGACCTGCACGCATCGAGCGGCATCTTGTTCAACCATGAGTCGCCTCGCCGCGGCCTTGAGTTTGTGACCCGGAAGATCTCTAACACGGTGGCAAAGATCAAGCTTGGCCAAGCAACTGAACTACGCCTTGGCAATCTAGAAGCCAAACGCGACTGGGGGTTTGCCGGCGACTATGTGCGCGCTATGTGGTTGATGCTGCAGCAAGACAGCCCTGATGACTACGTAGTGGCCACCGGAGACACCCAATCAGTGCGCCGGTTCTGCGAGGTGGCTTTTGGCCACGTTGGATTGGACTACGAGGAGTTTGTCGTCATCGACGAGGCCTTCTATCGGCCGGCCGAGGTTGAACTGCTTGTGGGCGACCCAGCAAAGGCAGAAAAAGTCTTGGGTTGGACTCCCACCGTAGGATTTGAGGACCTTGTCACCATGATGGTGGACGCAGATCTTGCACTGCTCTCGGGCAAACTTCACGGGATTAGCTAACTCCTTGTGACACCGCAGGTTGCAGTTCTTGCTGGCGGCGTTGGTGCGGCCAAGTTTTTGCGTGGCCTGATCATGGTTGTGCCGCAAGCTCAGGTCACAGCAATTGTGAACGTGGGCGATGACACAGTGCTGCACTCACTGATGGTGAGTCCCGACATTGACACCATCACCTATACCTTGGCCGAGTCGGTGAACCCCGTCACTGGTTGGGGACTCATCGGTGAAACTTGGCAGGCCATTGAGCAGGTGCGCCACTATGCGCAGAGCAACGGGATCTCACAAACTGACGAGCTCGGCAACGATGCTGCTGGCTGGTTTGCGCTCGGAGACCGGGACTTAGGTACACACCTGTACCGCACCTCTCGTCGCACTGCGGGGGCGACCCTCACTCAGGTCACTGCAGAAATCTGTAGGACCTGGGGCCTCGAGCTCAATCTGCTTCCCGTTACCAATGATGCTCTGCGCACAGAGGTACGAACCGTCGACGGACGCGAGTTGAGTTTTCAGGAATACTTTGTGCGCGAACATCATGATGTTGCGGTCAGTCAGATTCGCTTTGCAGGGGCTGAGATTGCTGTGCCCGGACCGGAAGTACTCGATTCGATCGAACAAGCCGATGTTGTCTGCATAGCGCCGTCAAACCCGGTGGTCTCGATCGACCCCGTGCTCGCAGTTCCCGGGGTGCGAGCAGCAGTCACTGCTGCCAGAGAGCGAACGATTGCTATTAGCCCGATCGTTGGCGGAGCGGCACTCAAAGGGCCAGCGGACCGGCTACTACGAGAACTCGGCCACGAGGTATCGGTAGTCGGAATTGCGCGCTATTACGTTGAATTTGCATCAACTTTGGTCATTGACACCATCGATGCACACCTTGCAGAGCAGGTTGAGGCTATCGGCATGAAGTGTGTCGTAGAACCTACCGTGATGACAGACCGCGAAGCAGCAGCCAAGTTGGCGCAGCGCTGCATTGACGCAAGTATCACTAGATGAGGGACTACTGAACATGAAGCCAATACAGCTGATTCCCGTTCTGGGAATGCCCGAAATTGTTCGAGCAAGCGATATTGCCGCTCTGATCTGTGCTGCTGTTGCCGAAGCCAACGAGCAGTTGGCCCATCAAGATGTCGTGGTCGTAACCCAAAAAATCGTATCTAAAGCCGAAGGAGCAATGGCTCAGGTTGACCCTGAGGATCCGTTGAGCCACAAACCACTCGTCGAGCAGGAATCGGTACGGATTTTGCGTCGACGCGGCGACCTGATCATTAGCGAAACGAAGCACGGGTTTGTCTGTGCCAATGCTGGAATCGATCTGTCGAACGTTGCAAGAGGGGAAGCAGCCCTCTTGCCAGTCGATCCTGACCGCTCCGCACGCCGTATCCGCGACGGGATAAAGGGTTTAACAGGCATTGAGGTGGCTGTGATTATCTCTGACACCTTTGGGCGTGCTTGGCGACGCGGCGTGACTGATGTGGCAATTGGCGCCGCTGGGATTCTGCCCGTGCTCGACTTGCGAGGCACCCAAGACTCCTACGGACGTGAACTGCAGGTGACCGAGGTGGCCATTGTGGACGAGATCGCCGGGGCGGCTGAACTCGTTATGGGCAAGTCCACAGGCATACCAGTAGCAATTGTTCGCGGTGTAGAGGAATCGGCATTCCAGCTTGGCAACGCTCGCGTCGGCGTGATGGAGAACCTGATTCGCTCCCCGCAAGAAGATCTGTTTCGCTAGAAGGGTGCCTGCTTGAGAGAGCTACTCAGTCGCTGAGTTGACTCACGAAGTCTTCGCCGAACCAAGCGACTGAATCAAGTTGCTGATCCAGCGCAGAAGTGTCGCCGGGCCGAAAATACCAAGGGCAGACCATTGCTTCGGTAACACCCATCTGTGCCATGCGTTCAAACCCTGCTTGATCAAACACATCGGTGCAGAGCGCTTTGATCTCGAAGGGCAGATCGGAGCGGCCGTACTCCGAGCGAAGCTCAGCCAACCTTGGCAACACATCTGCCACCTCGGCAGATGTGTTAGCAACAGAGATCCAACCATCTGCTAAGCGGGCCGCACGCTTCAGGCCAGGCTCAGACAGCCCGCCAACGAAAATAGGAATCGGATGCGTTGGTACTGGCCGGACCATCAGGCGGCCGAACTCGTAGTGCTTGCCGTGGAACTCGACAAACTCGCCGGTGCATACCAGGCGGATTATCTCGATCGCCTCGTTGGTCCGAGCTCCACGCGTGCGCATGTTTTTGCCAAGCCACTCGAACTCTTCCGGAATCCAAGAGAGGCCCACGCCTAGTCCTAATCGGCCGTCTGCAAGTGCAGCAATCGAAGAGACTGTCTTGGCCACGAGAAGCGGGTCACGTATGCCAAGTTTGAGAACATTGGTAAAGAACGAGATGCGCTCGGTAACTGCGGCCATCGCTGGGATAGCAACGAAAGGGTCCAAGAAGGGGGTTTCTGCCGCCCAGAACCTGCCACCGTCGCTGCTATACGGGTACTCGGCCGAGACCACCTCTGGATAGAACACTGACTCGGGAACAGCAATAGATGCATAGCCCGCAGCCTCTGCAGCCTGCGCAAGTGGAATGAAATGATGTGGCGGCAACATCGGTAGGGCCAGAGAAAACTTCATGCTGTCACCCCTGCGAACCTACACACGCTGCAGCCTTTCACCTCTGGGAACTTCATGCGAGGGTTCCTCCATCTACCTTGAGCACAGTGCCGTTGACGTGTGCCGCGTCATCCGATCCCAGATAGGCCACTGCTGACGCAATCTGCTCAGGGCCCCTCATTCGATCAAGGGGCATGATGCGATGCAAGAGCTTTGGGTCGGCTCCTTCTGGAAGCTCGAATGCCTCTTGTATGGGTGTCAGGATTGACCCCGGCGCAACGCAGTTGCAGCGAACTCCCAACTTGCCAAACTCAACGGCAATCCCAAGAGACATCGCCTGGATTCCACCCTTTGATGCCGAGTACGGCCCCGTCCATGGGTGCCCGCCAAGCGCTGCAGTTGAGGACATGTTGACGATGTTGCCTTGAGACTCCAACAGATGCGGAAGGGCGTCCCTGCACATCAAGAATGTTCCTGTCAGATTTACCCCAATGATTCTGTTGAAATCATCCAAAGTTGTGAGGCGGAAGTCTTTAAATTGCAAGATTCCAGCGATATTGCACAGCACATCAAGCCGACCAAACTCGGTCACCGTCGACTCAATGATCTCTGCCACAGCAGCCTCTGAAGAGATATCAGCAACGAGCGACAGCACTTGAGCACCGATGTCTCTGCATGTCTGAACTGTTTGCTCAAGCCCTTGTTGGTTCAGGTCTACCAGAGCGAGGGTTGCACCTTCTCTGGCAAGGCGTTCTGCCGTTGCCCGACCAATTCCCGAGGCCGCCCCAGTAATAATCGCCACCTTGTTGGCAAAACGTTCCATTTTCTCTCGCTCTCAAATCGGGGGATGAGTTGTTCGATTTCTGCACATCGGGAACTGCTATCGAACGCTCTGTTGCGCCCGGAAATAGTCGAGGACTTCGGCAGTTCCGGTTGCAAGATCAGTAAAGGGCTCCCAGGCAAGGTGCATCTTTGCCCGAGTTGCATTGAGGCATGAACGTTGCAATTCGCCATCTCGTGCGGGTGCCAGCTCTGCAGGAGTAGTCACGCCCGCATTCGCAGCCATCGCCGCATGGAGGTCTAGCACCGAGGTTTCAATGCCTGTTCCGATGTTACAGAGCAAGCCACTGCCGCGTTCTGCGGCGCGAACGAAGGCGTCAACCACGTCGTCAACATAGACGTAGTCACGAGTCTGTGAGCCATCTCCAAATATGGTGCAACTCTCGCCTGAGAGGAGTCGGCCAGCAAAGATGGCGACTACTCCGGCCTCGCCGTGCGGATCTTGGCGCGGCCCATAGACATTGGCCAACGCCAAAGATGTGTACTCCATTTGATGCAGTTCCCGAAAGGCATACAAGTAGTCAGTAATAACCTTCTTGGACACTCCGTAGGGAGCGACCGGGTGTTGGCTATGTGCCTCGGTGACGGGCAAGTCCTCTGGGTCTACGACCCCGTAAATTGTCCCGCCAGAAGAGGCAAAGACCACCTTTTGGGCACCTGCTCGGCGGGCACCTTCAATCACGTTGAGTGCTCCCAAGACGTTCACCCGCGCATCAAAGGTTGGGTCGAGAACAGAGACACGAACATCGATTTGTGCCGCAAGGTGAAACACCACGTCGGGCGTATTCCGCTCGATCAAGTCGGCAACAGATGGATCGCAGATATCAATCTGGTGGAAAGAAAAATCATGATCCCGATTGGCACGCGCATCGGACAGGTTAGCGAGTTTGCCCGTTGAGAGATTGTCCACAACCTCAACACTGTGGCCCTCTGCTAAGAGTCGATCCACCAAGTTGGAGCCAATGAATCCAGCGCCACCCGTTACCAATGCCTTCATTGTGTGCCCCTCTTTGTTGGGTTTTTCACCAGGTCTCGGGTGAAGGGAATCGGCCACCCACAGACACAGTGCCAGCACCTAGGTCCTGATCAAAACCCACGATGCTGAGATCGCTCAGGCTCGAGGATTCTCCAACGGAGCAACCTCCACCCAAAATCGACCGACTGATCTGTGCGCCCGCACCCACTCGACAGTTGCTCATGACAACTGAATCCACAACCTGCGCTCCAGCTTCGATGTGCACACCGGGGCCGATCATTGACCTGCTCACTACTGCGTCAGAATGCACGGTGGCCGAAGAATCAACACATTCCTCGGGTGCTCCGCGAACTCCGTCAATCAGATCAAGGTGGGCCTGCAGGTAGGCCTCGGGGGTTCCGGCATCAATCCAGTAAGCATCGGAATGCATCCCGTACAGGGCTTTGTCGGCAACGATTGCAGGGAAGGTCTCACGCTCAATCGAAACCCTGCCGTTAGCCGGAATGCGGTCAAAGATCGAGGGTTCCAAGACATAGGTTCCAGCGTTAATCCAGTTACTCGGCGCCGTGCCTGCTGGGGGCTTTTCAATAAATGCTTCGACTCGGCCTGCAGAATCTATGGGGACCACGCCATAACGCGAGGGGTCCTCTACGGGAGTTAACGCCAACGTTGCTTCTCCCCCGAATGATTCATGCGCTGCCCACAAGCCCGCTAAATCCAGATCAGTCAGCACATCTCCGTTGACGGCAAAGAACCGTTCGGTGATTCCAGCATGGTTGGCCGCAAAGCGAATCGCACCAGCAGTATCAAGCGGTTCGGGCTCAACGGCATAGTGCATGTTCACACCGGCGCACATGCCATCGGGGAACTCTTCCAAAAAAGCGTCCGGCTGATACCCCAGCGAAAGAATCACCTGAGTCACTCCAGCAGCTGCGAGTTTGGCCACCACGCGCTCAAGCATTGTCACCTGACCAACCGGCAACATCTGCTTTGGTTTCGACAATGTGAGCGGTCGGAGGCGGGTGCCGAAACCTCCAACCAAAACAACAGCCAGCATGTTCGTCCTTAACCGCCAGCCACTGTGGTGGTAGTTGATTCAGCAGTACTGCCACCCTCGACAACAGTCGTAGTAGTTGTACCTGAGGGCGCATCGGTGGCGGGCGTTGCTGCGGTGTGGCTTGAGCTCTGCAAGGCTTCCAAAGATGGGGGTAGCTTCGGCTTGGACCCCTTTGCAGCAAATGCCAACACAAAGGCTTGACCGTCTTCGGTGAAGCGCTGGGCGTCAAGGTCTGTCGTCACCACCTCTGGCTTTGTGACATCGGTTGCCTGCGGAGGCCAGACGTACATCACAACTTCGCCCTCGGTGGTTTTTCCATCTTCGCCTGTGCAGGAATCACCGTTCTTCTTGGTGGTCCCATCGGCAAGGGTTAACTCTCCGTTGCTGAGCTTGAGGCCGATCTGATCTGCAAACAGGCCGAACTGAGCATCCTTGCCAGCTGCGGACTCGACGAAGGGTGCAATCTGGATCAGGCCATCAGTGGTTGGAGTAATGCCTGTCTCATCAGGACCAATCGGCAGGGGGTTGTCTTGGAAGACACCGCAGATATCAAGGCCGTAGGCCGAGTACCACTTGTCTTGATCAACTACGGGTGCCTCGCCAACCTTCTCAATTTTTTGGCTGCGGGCAAAGAACACCATCGCCAATCCCAAGACAATGATTCCGACAATCAACGCCGGGAATCCAAGGTTGCGACGCTGCCCAGGAGCTCGGCTAACGCCGGCTTGCTGAACGCGCTTGATTTTCTTTGAAGAAGAGGCCTTACCCATACGGCTTTACAAGCTAGTCGCAGAGTCCGGTTCCGCTGAACTCCAAGCCAAAGAACTCAAGAAAATCTGCTCAAGTTGGCCCGAAGTCAATCACAGGGCCATGAAAGCGCAGCCGCTGAACTGCTAGTAGCCGCGCCTGAGTTGTTCGAAGAGGTCTTCATACGCAGCGCCCACTGCTGCTGGCGAGACCCACCCTTCGACAAAGGTTCGCCCGGCTGCACCCATCCGATCTAGTTCCAAACGATCCGACAACATCTCGTCGAGGGCCGAGCAGAATGCATCGGGGTCCTCGGGCAGTACTGCCCGACCTGCTCCGGCTCGCCTGATTGTTTCAGCCACCTCGGTTCCGCCATCCACGCTCGCGAGCACCGGGCGCGCAGCCGCAAGAATTGAATACAGCTTCGACGGAACGCTCGAGCGAGCCAGTCCGCGCTTCAGTGGCACCACATGCAGGTCGCCCGCCGCAAGCAACTCGGGCAGGCGCTCGCGAGGCTGCATCGGGATGAACTTTAGATTCTGCAACCCCGACGCGGAGTCCTGAAGGCCTTCTAGTGCCGAGCCGCCCCCGTTAATCACAAACACCAAATCCTCACGGTGTTCGTTTCGGCGGGCAGCTTCCACTAGCAACTCAAGCGACTGCGACATGCCAACGTTGCCTGCGTACAGCACCACGGTTTTGCCGACAAGTCCGTACTCAGAGCGATACGAGTTTTCGGAGTCAGCAGGCTGGATTCGCACTGTGTCCACAAAGTTCGGAATCACGTGAACGCGTTCTGGGCGATTGCCCTGCAATTTGTTCACCACGTTTGTACGGAGGTCCTCAGACAATACGGTGACGGCCTGAGATTTTTTATACAAAAACTTCTCGAGCCACGATGCAACAGAGATAACCCGCGGGTTGGTGATCGCACCGAGTTCCACAGCGACGTCGGGGAACACATCTTGGATGTTGAACACAAACGGAGCGCGTCGGGTACTCGCAGCTAGCCACCCCGAAATACCCAGAGGCAACGGCGGGGACATCACCATGACTGCGTCTGGTCGCTTTCGGCTCAGCAAGGCAGCAATCGTTGCCATAGAAGTGAAGCCACCAAAAGCAACAGCGCGTGCTGGGATGTTGGTCTTCGACGTCGGGAAAGGATGCAGGCGCGTGATCTTTCCCCAGGTAGTTCGCTCGGTCCTCCATGGCCGGCCTCCCCAGCCCGCCTCTACAGCATGATCGCGATACCAAGGCAGGGCAGTAATCACGTGCAGGTGATGACCCCGCTCGGCAAGGGCAGTCACTATGGATGTCATGACTTCACCCGTTGGTGCAAGGTCTGGGGCAAAGTGCGGGCACAGAATCAGCAGATTCATGGGCTTAGTGGTCATGGCTTCGAGCCCCAGCTGCAAGATCCTGATTCGCTGCAGCAAGATACGAATCGCACAGTGCCTGTGCAGTTCTCTCCGGAGTAAAAGCAGCTGCGCGTAACAGTCCGTCCCGTATCCGCTCAGTCCTTTGTGAGTCAGTGAGCACCAGTACAGCCTGCATGGCATCGGCCCATGCTGTCAGATCCTTTGGGTCAAGCAGGTCTTCGGCTTGCAGCACTTCGGGTAGCGAACCGCTATTGGATCCAATGACCAAACACCCTCGAGCCATCGCTTCAAGCGCTGGTAGGCCAAACCCCTCGTACAAGCTCGGCAGTACAACTGCACATGCTTCGCTCACAAGTTCATCTAGCTGATCCGAGGCAATGCGGCCGGTGCGGTATACCGACTCAGAAAGACCAAGCGACTGAATAGTCTCGAGGACCTGTTCCTCTAGCGGGCCAGCGGCACCGGTGAGGACCAAAGACACGTGAGGATTTTTCTGCTTCAGCTGGGCAAAAGCCTGGAGCAGCATGAGGTGATTTTTGTGGGCATACGTCACTGCTGGATACAAGAAATATGGCGAACCTATGCCCGGCAGTTTCAAGCTCGGCTGATTCAAGGCCGAGAGGTGTTGCTCGGAATGCTCGGCCGCATCGCTGGCGTTGCTTCCAAGCCCAAGTTCTGGCTCAACTGCATCAGGTTTTTTCGAAAGACACCAGGGCACGACCCGTAATCGATCTTGATTCACGCCGAGTAGTTCCCGAACACGGCCTGCAGTAAATTCACTCGGCACACAAATCACTGCAGCGGCCTTCGCAGAGCGACCAAGCATGAGTCGCAGGTACAGACGTTTCGTAGCTGAAAAGTTCCGTGCCAGATCGAGTGGCTGCAGATCGTGAATAGTGAGGACAACTCTGCCGGGGTGAAGCAGCGGCACGACTCCCCCGGCGTGATGGACCACCTGAGCGTCAATCCTTCTTGTCAGCCGGGCCAACCAACTCTGCTCAGCTAGGACGCGCGTAAATTTGTTACGACCAGAAACTGCGAGCACATGATGAGAGAAGTGCTCCACAAGGTCTGGGTGAGCGGCAAGAAACGGCTTGAGCACGGCAAGGTGAATCTCAAGATCAGCAGGAGGATCTGCAGCGATTGCGCGTAGAGCATCGGTGGTTGATTCCTCGCTGCCGCCCACTACGCCTGGAACCAGCCAAGTTAAGTTGATGAGGACTCTCGTACGGCTCGCCGAAAAACCTTCGTGTACCTCAGTCATCCGAGAACCTCGTTGTAGACCTCGAGGGTCAATTCCGCCGAGTTCTGCCACGTAAACAGTCGAGACCGTTCGAGCGCTCGCTCTCGTAGCTCAGCAGTGAGATCGCTGTCTCGCAGCAACCTGCTGAGCGCTCCGGCAAGGTCGTTCGCGCTGAGCGGGTTAATCAAAAGCGCCGCCTCACCTGCGACTTCGGCCGTCGCTGTACCCAATGAGGTAATCACTGCAGCTCCTGCCGCCATTGCTTCAAGCACCGGCAGACCAAACCCCTCTGCTAGCGAGGGAAAGCAAAAAGCAGCAGCACCGCGCTCTAGGGCTGCAAGGTCCTGCTCAGGCAAATATCCAAGCTGGATGACCTTAAATGGGAGCTCGTCGAGCGAGGCTCCACTCGCCGACCCAAGTGCGTCACCCCACCCGCCGGGACCCACAAGAACTAGGTCTAGATCGGGCTCGGCTAGGCGCTGCATGGCTTGAATCAGTGTGGACAAATTTTTGCGCGGCTCAACGGTTCCCACAAACAACACATATCGCTCGGGTAGCCCATACCGAGTCCGCACTTGGTGAACGGCGTCTGCACCGAATTCGACTGCTGAAACCCCCCAAGGCACGACACGAATACTCGCCGCATCAGCGCCTGCTGCAACACAATCATCGGCCACGCACTGCGAAGGCACCATGACCCGCTTGGAGCGCCCAAAGATGGCCTGAAGGCCAGTGCGCATCAGTTTGGCGCCGCGCGCAGTCATGAGTTCTGGCCGAGTCAGAGGAAACACATCATGCACTGTTGCAACTAGCGGAGTCTTCTCTTCAGGTGGCCGAATCGGTACGGTCAGGTGGATGAGGTCGATCGCTCCGGCGCTACCGGCAACCTTCGGCCAGTCAGTTCGGGACCACAGGTCGTACAAAATGGGGAGTGGTAGCGGTAGCCGTACAAGCTCAATCGGTGGCGTCCAGTCTCCTGGGGGCGCATTTGTCAACAGAGTCGCTGGCCGTCGCAGGTCTCCGCAGGCACCCACCCCGACAAGGTCAACCTGATGGGTCTGATGTAGCGCGCCAACGAGGCGTTGAACTGAGGTGGCAGTCCCTCCGGGCACCTGATGCCAGCATTGCGTGAGCGTGATGGCCACACGTGGCGTCTCTGACATCTCCTGAGTCTCGCGCGGCTAGTAGGAGCGTTTGAGTCCTTTGAGCCTGCGTCCCGGCATTCCGGCCTGATTACGTTCGGTGCAGTTCGGATTCGGTGCGGTTCTACTCAGTTGAGCAGAGCATCAAACTCGGCCGATGCCTCGGTACACAAACCCTCGCCGCCGCAGGGCCACACGGTCAAGCACGTTTCTGGTATCTACCACTCGAGGCGAGCTGAGTTCTTGGACCACGCGATCCAAGTCAAGGGCTCCAAACTCTGGCCACTCGGTCAGCACAACGAGCGCATCTGCATCCGTGCAGCACTTGTAGGGATCAAGCGCAATCTCGATGCCATCAAGCAGCGGTGAGGGCCCGTTCACCTCTGGGTCGTAGGCGCGAATCTTGGCACCCTTCGCCTGCAGCCTGCTGATGACCTCGAGCGAGGGCGACTCGCGCAGGTCATCAGTTCCGGCTTTGAACGTGAGACCCCACACAGCAATGGTTTTGCCATCGAGGGGTTGGCCAACAACTTGCTCTGTCTTTTCAACAACTCGATCAAACTGCGCGTTGTTTACTCGAACCACTTCATCAAGCATGGTGAAGGAATACCCAACGGTATTTGCCGTGTAGATGAGTGCGCTGGTGTCTTTGGGCAGGCAACTTCCGCCCCAACCTGGGCCGGGCTGCAAAAAGCTTGACCCGATTCGACTGTCTAGGCCCATTCCAATCACTACGTCGTCCATGTCTGCACCGACAGCCTCGGCCAGTGCCGCAATCGAATTGGCATAGCTGATCTTTGTGGCAAGGAAGGCGTTCGAAGCGTACTTAATCAATTCGGCCGATTCTGGGTCGGTCACAAGAAGCGGCGCAGAACGCCGCAACTGCAATCCAGCAACTCTGGCTGCAACATCTGAGTCATCTGCACCGATCACTACTCGCTCCGGCTTCAAGAAATCAGCTACAGCGGACCCCTCGCGAAGGAACTCGGGATTCGATACGACGTGAACATCAGACCTGCCAAGTGCGTCGGCCACAACGTGGGTTGATCCGACTGGAACTGTCGACTTATTGATGACAATGGAGCCCGGCTGCAGGTAGGGCTTGAGCTCCGAAGCGGCCTGCACCAGGTACGACAGGTCTGCAGAACCGTCCTCATCTTGCGGAGTGGGAACGCAGAGAAATATGAATTCACGGTCCTTCACGCCCTCCTCGCGGTCCATGGTGAACCGAAGGCGCTGAGAACTCAGACCTTCTTCGACGATCTCGGCTAACCCGGGTTCGCTAATAGGAATCCGACCCGCAGACAGCATCTCGATCTTGTCGGGGTTTGACTCAATACACGTCACGTCATGGCCAAGGTGAGACAGGCATGCACCCGTAGTGAGCCCCACATACCCTGCACCAACCACTGCAATCTTGCGCCCCATCGACTGAACTCCCTTGAATGATTCGAACCTGCTCTTCAGGTTACGTCCTCAACTCGAGTTTTTGGCTCCTCTCTGAAGATCTCTGCCCGAGCCGTCAGAAGAGAGTTAGCGACACAGCGCAGCGGCCGCAGGATCCGTTGGTACCACCCCGGGCACGTTGACCACATCCGGAGCGGGTTCAGCGAGCGGTTCGCCATCAATGGGCAGCGTGGTTGGCCCAGACTCCCCAGTGGTGGTCGCTGGTGGACGCGTCGGGGGATCTTTTGGCGGTACTTGATCAGCGGGTAGCGAATCTACCGGGACCCCAGCATCGGACACGCCCGAGAAATCTGATCCAACTGTTAAGACCACGCGATACCCGCGAATCTCTTCGTTTCGTTCAAACTGCGGAATGGTGTTGAGTTGTGCAGCGAGCAGAACCGCTGCATCTCTGCCGAGCGGACCGTAGGTGATTTTGGTCACTGGGCCGGCGGTTCGATTCTCTACCACCTCGGCATCAAAGCCCGCCGTGTCGAGCTGCGCCGCAGCACCCGTTGCAGTATCAATCTGAGCTGGGCGAGCGGCTACATCGACGATGACCTGCTGCTTGGTTGGAGTTGCTCCCGTTGCCACTCCCCTAAATGGGACGAGAAGAGGTTCTGCAGCCGCCCAGTCGACCTCTTGGTAGGCAATGCCGCCCCTGGGTGCAGAGAAGGTAGGAATCTGAACTGACTGCAGAGCATCAGGGTTGAAACTCTGGAACTGAGTGGCAAGCGACAGCAGCGTTCCTACATCCAAGGTCGAGTCCATCTTGACGGAGCTAGCAGCAGCGTTGATCACCCCCAGCGCAGTGTTGGGGTTCCGCATGCCTTTATCTGCAGCGCGACGAAGCGCCCGCTTCATGAAGTCCTGCTGCCGACTAATGCGGCCAAGGTCGCCCGTACCATCAGGCCGCCACTTACCATCTTTGTAAAAGTAAAAGTGACGGGCCCTGGCATAGGACAGGGCCTGAACAGGGTCAAGCAGCTTGCATCCAGGTTCATCGATTGCAAGCCCAGAATTTTCGTCTCGGACCGGTGTCGTGAAATACACCGGCACACCACCGAGCACCTCAACGAGATCTCTAAAGGACAGGAAGTCAACTTGTACGTAGTTGTCGATCTGAACTCCGAAATTTCGGGTGATGGTCTGCACCAGGTTGGCCTCGCCGTCGACCCCGCCCATTGCAGCGTTGATACGTTCCATCTTTCCGCTCGGCGACAACTCGACGCGACTATCTCGAGGGATCGACAACAACCGGACAGACTTGTCTCTAGGGTCTACTCGCAGAATCATGATGACATCTGCAAGTTGGCCACCCGTAGACCGCTTATTGAGTACCGGATCATCATCGGCCAACCCTGCGGCTGAATCAGTGCCGATAATCAAGAAGTTTCGAGGCTCTGTGACCTCGGCTGAAGGGGCTAGGGCGGAGCCGATGTCTACCACTGGCACGTTCTCGATCGTCGAACGCAACCGGGTGAGCGCTAGCGCGCTCAGAAGGCATGCAAAAACCACAACTAGGTTCACGCCGAGCAGGGCCCTCTGGGTCCAGCTCCGATGCGGCTTCGAAGATCTCACTCGGGGCACTGCAGGAAAGTAGCAGTCCGAGGGGATCAGACTCATGCACAATCCTGCGCATTCCTTCAGGACCGTGCTTGAGCAAGCTGCAGTCCTTCGGCCAAATCCGAAGCCGTAGGATGATCAGATCGTGAATTCTGCACCCCACATTGGCAAAAAGGGCCAATCCGAGCCGTTGGCTGTACTCGGCGGCCGACTCTGCACCGATCTTGTGGATGTCACCACCGATCTTGCGGCGCTCGACTCCCAAGGTTTTTGGGCTGTGGTGTTGCCATTTGAAGGCGAAGCCACCTGCGCAAGATTCGCTTCCGTGCGAGCCGCACGACCGTGGCCGGGGTTGCCGTGGAGCGGACCGACTCCTGCTGCTTGGTCGAGCAGCCTTGATCAGGCTGGTTTTGTGAGCGGAGTCGAGAGTATTCGCAACGAAATCGCTAACGGCGACGTGTATCAGGTCAACCTGACTCGCCGCCTACGGGCAGAGATGCCGACCCGCAGAGGTCTTGAAGATTCTTCGCAAGATATTGCAGCACTTGGTGCTGCACTCGCGCTCGGTAACCCTTCACCGTTTTCTGCTGTGGTACGCCTCCCTGCTCACGGGGTACAAGTTGCGAGTGCGTCGCCTGAGCGTTTCTTGTCTCGAAACGGAAGAAAAGTCTGTTCCTCGCCCATCAAAGGCACATCCGCTACTGCCGACGGATTTCTGGCAAAGGACCGAGCCGAGAACATCATGATTGTGGACCTTGTACGCAATGATCTCGGCCGAGTCTGCGAGTGGGGATCAGTCACTGTTCCCAACCTGCTCGACGTCGAAGAACACCCAGGCCTCTTTCATTTAGTCAGCACTGTCGAGGGCACTCTGCGCGAGGGCCTTGGATGGTCAGAGGCCATTGAAGCCACGTTTCCGCCCGGGTCAGTGACCGGTGCGCCCAAGCTGGCTGCGCTGGAGTCAATTGCGCGCCTCGAGCCGGGCGGCCGCGGCATCTACTGCGGAGCTGTGGGCTGGGTTGACGCGGACCGAGTTGTCGGCGACCTCAACGTGGCGATTCGAACATTTTGGATTGAAGATGGCCAGTTGTGTTTTGGAACGGGCGGAGCAATTACCTACGACTCCGACCCCGTTGGCGAGTGGCAAGAAACCCAACTCAAGGCTAGGCACCTGCTGCAGGTGGCCGTCGGCACATCACAGTTGTGAGTTCGGCCATCGCTGTCTTCGAAACGATCGAGATTCGCAACGGGCGGCCATTTGCTCTGACCCGGCACTTGCAGCGACTCCGCTCTTCGGCCGCTCAACTCAAGCTGCTGCCGGAACTGCCAGAGGATCAAGAACTCGCCCTTGGGATCGAGCAGGTCTGCCAGGCTTGGGGAGCTGAGCCAGGCCGATTGCGCGTCACGTTCTCAGACACACTCACCCTTGCCGTGTCTGCAATGACTATTCAACGGTCGCCGATTGCACTCAGGACTAGTTCGTTCCGGTGTGACCCCGACTCGGCCCTAGCGGGGCTCAAAACCTCGGGGTATTCGCCAAACGTGGCCCTGTTAGCAGCAAGTTCTGTCAGTGCAGAGGTGGTGTTTGCAAACCTTCACGGTGATCTTTGTAGCGCTGCTCTGAGCAACGTCTTTGTAGTTCTTGATGGGCAGCTTCACACTCCAGATCTGAGCTCTGGTTGCCGGCCCGGAGTGACCCGAGAGCTACTCCTAGAAGCGCTCGCAGGAACGAAGCACCCAGCACTGGAATCTGCGATTGGATTCTCTGAACTCCAACGCGCAGAAGAGCTCTTTGTGGTCTCGACGTTTCGACAAGTGCAACCAGTACACCTGCTGGACTTCCAAGAACTACCCACGCAGCGGCCCGTCACCGAGTTTGTTCAGAAGTGCTTCGATCACACATACGGCTCGCTGATCGACCCTTGAGCAGACCCCTGAGCTGAATCTTCCCCGTGCTGAACCTTCCCTGAGCTGAGTCGCAGCAACGGCTCAGCCGCTAGCTTGCCGGACGGGCGTGAACAACATCTCCGACGGTGACTACATGTTCGACACCGGAATCATCGCGCAGCAAAAGTGCACCATCGGCTGCAATATCAGCGGCGGTTCCAACAAGTTCACCCTGAGGAAGTACAACTCGCACCCGTGAGCCAATCGTGGCAGAACGCGACCTATACGTATCGAACATAACGGAGAGGTCACCAGCGGGTTCTTCAAGCATCGGCAGCCACCGAGCGTCAAGGGCTAGAAGGATCTGAATGAGCAGCTCCTCACGATCAATCTCGTGACCCACGACTTTGTTCAGCGAGGATGCAATACCCGAGAGTTCCGTTGGCACCTCGGGCCAATTGACATTCAGGCCAAGGCCGAGCAACGCACACGAGCCAGCACCGGGAATCTGATGCAACTCGGCCAGAATCCCGCCGAGCTTGAAGTAGCCAAACCGCGGCTCCTCGTCGCGAGAGGTCGCCTCGGTGGGTTCCTCAGCACCAGAAACTGCGCCAGCATCGCAGACCAGATCATTCGGCCACTTGATTCTCACCTGCTCAAGACCAAGTTTCTGAGTTGCATCCGTGACAGACAATGCCAAGCAGGTGGTCAGCAAAGTTTGGTACTCACCTGAGATCCCAACGAGCGGGAGCCCAATCGTCATGAGCAGCGATGTGCCCGGTGGGGCCTGCCATGTACGGTCCAGACGACCACGGCCGGCCGTCTGATGATCTGCTAGCAGCACAATGGGGCTAACTTGAGGTGACTCCTTGCGAGTCTCGACCGACCCTGCCGAACTGAGCAACAGTTTCATGTCGGCATTGGTCGAGCCTGTTTGGGTCACGGTTCGAACGTCTGCAAATCTGGTCTTGTTGAGCGCTGGTTTGGCGCGAAGGAAGCTCACAAAGGAAAGATAGAGCGTGTTTTCAAAAGTACTCATCGCAAATCGTGGAGAAATTGCAGTTCGGGTCATCCGAGCATGTCGTGAACTCGGGATCTCCACCGTGGCTGTCTACTCAGACCTTGACCGTGATGCGCTTCATGTGCGCTTAGCCGACGAGGCTTACGCACTCGGCGGTCAGACTGCAGCCGAGAGCTATATCGACGCAGACAAGATCCTTGATGTGATTGCCCGTTCCGGCGCTCAAGCTGTTCACCCTGGCTACGGATTCTTCTCCGAGAACAGCGAGTTCGCAAAGCGCATAACGGACATTGGCGTGGCGTTTATCGGCCCGCCTCCAGCAGCAATCGACGTCATGGGAGACAAAATCTCGGCGCGACTTGCAGCAGAAAAGGTGGGAGTACACGGAGTACCCGGAACCACTGACATCATCACCGACCCATCACAGGTCGAGGCTTTCGGCGCCGAGTTTGGCTACCCCATTGCCATCAAGGCTGCCTACGGCGGTGGCGGTCGCGGTATGAAGGTCGTTGCTTCACCGGATGAAGTTGTGTCTGCTCTTGAGTCTGCGCAGCGTGAATCTTTGGCCTACTTCGGCCGGGACGAGTGCTACATGGAGCGTTACTTGACCGGGCCTCGCCACATTGAGGTTCAGGTCATGGCCGACACTCACGGCAACGTGGTCTACTTAGGCACACGTGACTGCTCGGCTCAGCGTCGTCATCAGAAACTGATTGAAGAAGCTCCAGCGCCTGGCATCCCAGAGGCGATCATCGCCGAGATGGGCGAAGCAGCCTGCGCAGTCGCACGTGGTTGCGACTATGTCAACGCAGGCACTGTCGAATTCCTGTACGAGAACGAGTCCTTCTACTACCTAGAGATGAACACGCGCTTGCAGGTGGAACACCCTGTAACAGAGCTCGTCACCGACGTTGACCTAGTAGAGCTTCAGCTCCGAGTGGCCGCAGGAGAGGCACTGCCCTTCACACAGGAGCAGGTGCGGATTCACGGTCACGCAATCGAGTGCAGAATCAACGCAGAGGACGTGGCCGAGGGCAAGTTCCTTCCGTCCCCAGGACCGCTCAGCAAGTTGAGGGTTGCCTCTGGTTACGGCGTGCGGTGGGACGGCGGGTACGAAGAGGGCGACGAGATCAGCCAGTACTACGACAACCTGACCGGCAAGCTCTGCGTGTGGGGGCGCAACCGTGACGTTGCGATTGCCCGAATGATTCGAGCACTCGAAGAGATGGTGGTCGAGGGCGTAGCCACAACCATTCCGGCAGACCTTGCCATTCTTCGTCACCCCGACTTCTCTGCGATTACTCACTCAACGAAGTGGGTAGAAGACACGCTCGACCTGACTGGCATTGGCGGCAAGGCAGGAGAAGCCCCCGCAGAAACCGACGGCGCCGAGCCAAAGGTCAAACGAGAAGTTGATGTAGAGGTCAACGGCAAACGATTTGCAGTGTCGATGTTTGTTCCCGAATCCCAACTCGCACCCGTAGCCTCTTCTGGCGCAGCTGGGTCTGCCAAAGCTCGCCCCAAGCGTGGCGGAGCAGGTGCAAGTTCGGCCGGGGCTGCTGGTAGCGGAAAAATCGCCGTGCCTATGCAAGGAACCATCGTGAAGGTTGAAGTCGAAGTTGGCCAGACCGTGACCAAGGGAGACACCGTGGTGGTGCTCGAGGCCATGAAGATGGAGAACAACGTGGCCTCAGACGTTGACGGCAGCGTGACCGAAGTCAAGGTGGAGTCCGGCGAATCTGTCACTGCCGGTCAAGTCGTTGTGGTTATCGAGCCCACTCCGGCGAGCTAAACAGTTGCGAGCTCAGCAGTTGTCCAGATGACCGAAGCGGCTGAGGAACAAGTTGGGGGGCGCGCCTCGGGCCGACTCAGAACCTCTCGGTATGCCAAGGTGTTGCCGTACCTTCGCGGGAACCTGCTTGAGGTTGGATGCGGAACGAGTCCACTCGTGCATGACTTCCGATCAAGCTTTACCTCGTATACCGGCTGCGATCTTGATGCCGAACTCATTGAGCGGCTGAGGGATCGATACCCAGAGGCCACCTACGAAGCGGTAGATCTTGACCACCAGGACTTGCCCCGCGACTGGGTGTCATTCGACACCATCTTGGCCACCGCTGTCATCGAGCACCTCTTCAACCTCGAGATGGTGATGAGTCGCTTGGCCGACCGGCTAGCAGACGGGGGCAACATCCTGCTGACGACACCAACCCCGTTCGGAAATGACATCGTTCTGCCCATCACCGCTCGCTTTGGCCTCACATCAGCAGATGCCTTTGCCGATCACATCAACATCTTGAACAAGCGACGTATGAATCTGCTCGCTGCCGAAGTGGGCCTTAAGGTCATCAAGTACTCCACCTTTCAACTTGGCATGAACTCTTTTGCCGTGATGGCCAAGCGCAGCTAGTTCAACGCTCTAGGCGGCGCGCGTGAATCATGGTCCACGGAAGTGGTGCTGCGACGCTCAGCACCTCGAAGTGGCGGCCAACAAGTGCAGCGAATGTGTGTTTTGACCAGTGCTGAATATGCCCCGGCGTATTGCCCAAGTCCGACAGGTAGCGCCCTCGCGCTAGGTTGCCGATTCGCCAGATGGGCTCTCGAGGAACTGAGAGGATCACCTCACGATCCGCAACTCGTGCAATCTCGGCTAATGCAACCTCTGGGTGAACAACATGCTCAAGCACCTCGATCGCCAGGATCAAATCCATACTGCGGTCAGGGAAGGGAAGTTCCTCAACGGAGCCTTGCACCTGCGCCACCTCGAGGCCTGCCCAGTGGGAGGCCAATTCTGGATCGGGTAGATCAAGGATCGTGATGCCCAGATCAGGGTTTCGTTCCAGCAGTCGGCGGGCAATGCTGCCTTCTCCGGCACCCACTTCAAGAACTGATGACGGGTTACTCTTAGCTACAAAGCCGTCAAATGCGTCAAAAAACCCTGCCATCATTCGGCGTTCTATGGGGTTTGAGGTGCCGTACTTATCGTACGCATTGCCGGTAGGGATCACCTCGCTAGCAGTAGTCACAGCCACGCAGGCTACAGGTTCTTCATTGGCAGTAGGTGAGCGAGAAGAAGTTCACCTCGGAGCGTGGGCCCTGCCTGTGGGCAGTATCGTTTCCAACGTGACTCTTCCCGGTGACCCCTGATGTGGTTCGCTTGAACGCCATATCCGAAGGTCCCGGGCCAGCGCGACGACACCTCAGACGACTGCTCGGGATTACTCTCCTGCTGCTCGTGGCGGTCTTCGTGGCTATCGCCCTCAAGCGAAATTGGGATGCCATCAGTGAAGATCTCGGCCTGCTCACACCCGCCGATTATCTGGCTTCATTCTTAGCAGCAGCGGCGGGACTCTTCTTGTTCTGGGCCAGCTGGCTGGCAATTCTGAACGGACTCGGAACCCGAATGC